>JADMIO011419500.1_pt1 | contig 90542 bp, 80 predicted proteins | sample 8958161 | NCBI WGS metagenome assembly JADMIO01 (sample SAMN16585339, study PRJNA669376) | soil metagenome | isolation source: Crop rotation soil | place: USA: Cullars Rotation, Alabama | collected 2011
CGACAACTTGTCCACGTGGAATTCTAAGCTTAGGATCCCAATGTGCTGGAAAGCTTTATGATTATTGTTGCTCAAATCTCCTAATCGAGGTGCATTTAGTTTTAAAATCACAAAGACCAAAACATCCGTAAAAACCACCCTCTTCTACTTTGTGAAATTTTCAAGGAGCATTCGATTTTCTATTAAAATAGCAAACTCTCACTTTTTTAACTTTGACTTTAGTTTGTCGTCCGCAATTTTGCTTTTCATACGCTGTTTGTTTTTTGATCGTAACGATGCCATAAGTATATCGAAATGTCGGCTGAGTTGTCTTTTTATCGCCGGTGAATCCATTCCTTCCTTCAACTGTCCGGAACTGTTCCTGTAATATTTTAAAGAAGCATGATAGGCATAATGAAGAAAATTACGCTTACCGAGATGTGTATACCTGTGTAATAATTGTTGCTTGAATATCCTGTCTCCTTTTGCGTTTTTGCTATAAGCCATGCTTACGGTCTTTACAATCCGGGATCTCATTTTTCTGAAATACCTCGACAGACTGGCAGGCCGGATGAGAATACTCTGGCCATTGAATTCAAAACCCAGGTATTGCAGACTTTTGTAGAAGAGTTGTTCATTCGCCTCCGTTAGTTCAGTAACAGTATGACTTTCCAGCTTCTTTCGGTTAAAGCCTCTTAACAAGCCTTTTGAATTAATGCTGAAATCTATCAGTTCAACTTTTTTATCCTGAATGATCAGGTGATGTTTATTGATTTCTGTTATTGCAAACGTTTGAAGATCTGGTGCCCGCTTTTGGTCACAAATAATGATAATGTCATCGCAATATCTCTGGTATAGAAAGCCCTCTTTCTTTGCTTTCAAACTCATCTGATAGTCATAATCAATCAGGAAAATATTTGAAAGTAGTGCGCTCATTGGGCTTCCCTGCGGTATACCATAATAGCGTTTGAACTTGTCCGGCAGCACTTGATGGGTTTCATTCCTGACAATAATATGCCGCTCGTGAAGCAATGAAAACTTATTCTTTAATCCCTGTGCAGGTATCAGGTCCAACAAGGTCTTTGGCTTTACGACAAGCTTTTTGATGTGAATGCCGAAATGCTTAAGTAAAGTATTCTTATAAACAAAGTTATACCGGGTTAAAGACTTAAACAGATTATATTGGTCAGGAGGTAACTGTTCGACTCCTGAAACTTCGCACCATTTTTTCTTTAGTCCCAGGTGATCAATATGATCAAAATAACCTTTAATATCCAGTGCAATTGCCGTACATGTACCTTTAAGATGGATATAATCGAAGATGTCTTTCGCAAACTGTATATTACATTTACCGTCTAAATCTGAACGGTATGCTAGTACGGAATCAGCGAATCCTTTCTGCTGAATATATTCCTGGTATTTCCGTGTCAGGGCAAATGAATACCATGCGTAAATCTGGGAGTCAAAATGTGAGGCAAACGAGATCGGTCTTACTTTTGTTTCAAGTGCATATTCATCGTCATTTTCCTGATAACGGAATCGCGGCGTCTTAATATTGATTTTTATAAGCGGGAAAAATGAATGTGATGAAATTTTGTCACGGTCACTTACTAACTCATGGAGGTTGTTGATGTGACTTGTAAAGGAGAAGCGATGATCAAAGTGCAGATACTTTTTTAGTCCGTCTCTATGTTTGATTTTTTCACTCCATTCATTCCATAGCTCGTTAGTATAAACCATCATTTTTCGTTTACTTGTCAATGGGAGCATGGGTCAGGACGCTCTTGCAAAAAAAGCCATACATTAAAGTATGCCCCTCAATCCTTCAGGACTTTCACCTACGGACCCTATCTCCACCCATGACCGGGAATGTTACTTCACCGATACTTCAGACCGTAACCTCGTCGCCTTGCCGGCGACTTTAACAGCCTAACCCCGGATTGCTCCAGCGGCGTTTAATACCTTTTGAAAAAGGCTTAGAGGGGAGTAGACAATAAATTAATAATAAAGATGCGAATAACCTGGCTTTGTTGCTTAACTTCAGTGGTTCTGAAGCTAATCGTATCAGTGTTTATCACCCTGCAATCTGATTGCAGGGAAGAGCTCACAACTCTCCGGTACTTGTTAGTATGGAAAGCATTATTGCAAATTAACTATTACTCCCACGCACATATACGCGGGCAGCACAAAGATAAATTATTGGAAATTCTTTGCCCTTGCAGAAATCCCGTTTTTTATTCACCGGGATGTTTATAACTATTCATTCACTTTCGAAAACTACACTCGGCTTTTCCAGGTTTTATTTGCCGGCCCGTCCTGGAATTTCAGAGAATAAATTCATCCATTCTAAAATTTGATTTTCAAATTTTTAAACTCTTCAACACAAAATGACAAGAATTCCTTTTCTTGGTTTACGGAGAATCGGGCGGCATTATAGAGAATTGAGGCACCTCAGAATTCCAGGCTAAGCTTTTCCGAGTCTTATGGGCGGCATGGGGGTGTACATCGACTTTTTATAGTAGTTGAATTCAGTTTGACTTGTTAAAAGGCTTTCGTATTTTAACGGAAATTCAAATCAACGGTATGCCATCGGAAGAAATTCCGGAAATTGATCTCTATTCTGACGGAGGTGCTGAACCCAATCCCCGAAAGGGTGGATTTGGGGTAATCATGTCATATAAAGGAACAAAAAAGGAATTCAGCCAAGAGTTCCGGTTAACGACAAATAACCGAATGGAACTAAGGGGCGTAATACATGGACTGGAGCGACTAAAAACAAAGTCTATCGTAAATGTCTATAGCGATTCAAGATATGTAATTGATGGAATTGAAAAAGGGTGGGCTGAAAAGTGGAAATCAAACAAATGGTACCGCACCAAAACAGAAAAAGCAATAAACTATGACTTGTGGGACCGGCTATTAATTCTTATAGCAAACCAGCAGAAAGTTAAGTTCACCTGGATACGCGGACATGTAGGACACCCTGAAAACGAAAGATGCGATCAGCTTGCCAACATAGCGTTAAATAGTGAATCCTTAATTGAGGATACCGTCTATGAAGAGAATTTATATCAGGACACAGGTCTTGAATTCAATTCAGCAACAATCAATCCAACAGAAGCAAACAATTCCAGGCCTGGAAAAGATAGTGGCAAGATTAAAAACGAAGGAGACCTTTGCAGAAAATGTGGTACCGCTGTAATACATAAAACCGGCAAAAAGAAAGAATTCAAACCGGGTCAGACATACTATTATGAATACTATTTCCTGTGCCCAAAATGCAAAACAGTATATTTTGTTGAAGACGCCAAAAAATTCTTATGAGACTGTAATATATAAATTTGTTTCAATATTGAAACAAATTTCAGGGAACAAGGGTTCCGAAATATTCACATATCGGTCCAGGTTTTTTACCCTTGTATGTGACGGAATCGAAAACAAAAAGAGTCGATTAAGCGTACGAAATATCCAAAGAGAATTATTAACCTTTGAAATTATTGAGATTATTCAAAGGGAATTTCCCAGTTGCTCTTTCCTAAGAAGTCAACTGAATTCGTAATACCTCAATTGTGTCAATTCTTGGAATTTTCAGGAATTATGGAGAATTTCTTAGAATTATGGAGTATTCTTGGACTCGACAAAGTATTTAGATTCCTCTATACTAAAAATTGATTTTCAATCACTTAAACTCCTCTGTACCAAATGACACGAATTGCTTTTCCTGGTTTACGGAGAATAGGTCGCCATTATGGATAATTGCGGCGCCTCGAAATCAGTCCAACCTTTATTAGTCATCCTTATATTTTTTTCTGAGTTCTCTGATAATAGTATCGCGTGCTGAATGTTCTTATAAGTCTTTATAAAATGACATAATCTGTTAAGCCCGTTTTGACGGGCTTATTTCTGTAAATCACCTGAATAGCAATTTGCCAGGGCTTATTTTTAATTTTTTCCAGCATGATTGATCATAAACTTCATCACGGAGCCGGAATTAGCGGAATTTGAAAATGTGTAAACTTTTTATTTCAAACGTGTTTTCATTCTCACATACATCTCCAATTGTTAACCATCGTCCGGCTCCAGTTTGTTGCATTTTGTAGTGCGCGTATTGAAACATAGACCCACTGATTTCGTTTGGATGCCGCCCTGTAAAAAAAGAAATCCCATATTTATTACCTATATCATCCTTCAAAACCGAACAGTCGTGCCTTCCGCCATCCTTACTGAACATTTTTTTAACTCTTAAAATATAGTCGCTAAACAGTTTTTGCCGTTGAACAGTTACGTCGAGAACACCTGCAATCACAGCATCCCTTTCCTTAAACGTAGTAGCTTCAATAGCTTTAATTAATTCTATTAAAACGGACGGTAGATATGACTGCATTTTAGGAGCCGCTGTATCTCTGTGCACATACTTCTGAACATAATAATTATTAATTGGGTCGGTTTGGTTTTCAAAAAAAACAGAGTCGACTGACTTTTCCGCAGCTTCTTCTAAAATATGGTCTATGAAAAGTCCGTTTGACAAATAATATCCGAGCATATCTGTCTCTTCGAAAACACTCGTCAAATTACTGGCTAAAAATTTCTCTCTTCTTTTAATATAATGAAATAACATTGAAGGAACGGGCAGATGATCTTTAATGACTATCAAATCGAAAATGCTAATTATCCATGGAAATTTTCCCTCACCGAAATAACCAATGCTCGCTGTCGTTCGCAAAAGGTGGGTAATATTTCCCAGTGGTTCAAGTGTCAAGACAATTAAAACATAATTATCGACAACGTCTCTTTCAAATTCAATACGTTGCTTTGTTTTAGTAAAAAAATGGGGGTTTTTATGCTTTTTGAAATATTCCAATGTTCTCACCGCCTGGTTATAGGAATCACCGATAATTTCGTCCATATGTTTTTCTGTTCTTGGCACCGCTCCCCTTTTTGCCGGCTCGCTAATTCGATGCCCCTTTGCCTCGATAATCAATAAGGTTCTTCCATACAGCACCAGGGCGTCCGACTCGTATCTATCAGGACTTTCTTCCGTATAATATAAATTTCGAAAGACCTTAACACTTTTCAGTAATTCTGTTAATAACCCTATTCCTTTCGTTAAGAGAAACTCATGCTTTACACCCTTAAACCGGTTCTGAATTTTAGAATTTGTTTTGAAAAAACTTTCAATAACAGGTTCAACACAAAAATTCAATAACGGAATCGAAGGGCAGAGGTAGCGATTTTCATGGTGGATTAAGGGCTTTGATTTCAGTATTGTTTCCGGACTTAATATTACATCTGACGGTAAAACGGATCCGAAGCTGCATGAAAATACAGAAAGGAATTTTTCCGTTTTATTCAAATCAACGCCGGAGTCATCGGAGAGTTCTGCAACTGTAAAAGTTAAGGCTCTACTAAGATTATAAAAAAGCCCGGCCAGACAGTTTTGAAAAAGTATTTCTTTAATTCTCTTTCTTGAAAACTTATTAAGACTGATAAAATCCTCTGCCGTTAAGTCAGTGCTTTCCGGGATTTTTTGAGTTGCCCTATATTTATATACCTCCATCGACAGCGCCATTACACGAGCATCTACTTTATCTTTCTCTTCAAAAAATTTCTTATTGATAAGATCCAGAATTGATTTCCTTAATGCGATACTGTCTCTCACACCAAATCCAAATTTTTCAACTATCTCTTTTTCAAATTGCGCATACAATTCAATAGAAACTTCAAAATGATGGTGGGGATAGGTTGGATTGCGAATAGATGACTCATCTGCCATTGTTTTAAGGGCAATGCCTTCAAAAGTATTGCGGTCAGCAACCATTCTTTCTGACATCATCCTCATTCCTTCGAAGTGTCTGTATTTGAACGCCAGGTTTTGTATTTCCTCGATATGGTTAGAAAACCCGGCAGGCGGGATCGAAGTCGTCTTTATATAATTACCCTGTAAAGCAATTAAGGCAACAATTTCTGAAATAACAAACATGCGATCTTCCTGGTAGTCTTTATATTCCTTGCCATCGTAAAAATGATTATAGAGCGCAAGATTTGAAAGCAGGTCATAACTTTCCACCAATTTGATCTTTTCCTTAAGCTCAGATAAAGTTTCCCGTAACGCCTTATTGTTATCCTCTATAAATTGCTGTGGATCCAAAGCCATAACATAATTTCTGAAGCAAAGGTCCGTGTTTAACCGTAAAAGCCCCGCACATGTCGTTTAACATGTGAAGGGCTCCTGGCGGCGAGAGAGGGATTCGAACCCCCGGACCGTTTCCGATCTACCGCTTATCAGGCGGTTACATTCGACCACTCTGTCATCCCGAAAGTGACGTTTATCACGTTCGGGAAGTCTTTTGCAAAAATAAAACAAGAAAAAAATATCTTTTGTTAATTGCCTACGCAACCCAAATTAATCCAGATACGCCCGATAAGCCTGATTGGTTGGGAAGGTCAGGCTAAAAAACTGTAATTAATCCGACGTTTTTCGCAGAAGACTGATACATTTTTACGTTTTTTCCAGTTGATGTGATTTTTTCATACCCGTGGCTAAATCAAATTCTTTATACCAATCCAGTGTATTTGCTGTCAGATGCTTTGTGAGCACGAACGCTTTGCAAAACGAATCAGTATCATCGGAAAGATTGATTATCTCCATTAGCTGAGGTAAACTTACAAACCAGCAATTGAAGAAAGGAAAATGAGCGAACCCGGGATCCAGGTCGCAAAGTTTGTTGTATTGCTCAACCCATCGCTGCCGCTTTTCTTCAAGCTGTTTAAACTTCTTAATGATGCCCGGCTCTTCGGAAAACGTGCCAAACGAATGGGTAAGCAAAGCGCGAAAAAACTGCTGAATGACTCCCCGGTCCTGAAAGCCTCCGAACTCAAGTTGAGTAAGTGCAACCCGTTCTATTTTCCTTCCGTTTAAATTGACTTTCACTTCCCCGGTTTTTGTTGCTATGGTAACACTCCCTCTCTCTCGCAGAATAATTTCTGTTCTGCCAGCCTGCAGCTGCGCAGATAATATGCTGGCGGATAAATCCAACATTATATTAGTGTCAATTCCGGATTTAGATTTCCGGGTTAAAACTTTCTTCTTGAATTCAATCAAAATGATAGCAGACGAACCCTCAATCAAAAAATCACATTCACCGGCAACAGCACCCTCTCTATAATCTCCGGATAAAAAATGAATTCCTGCCCCGGTAAATTTTCCCTGTAGAAACTCTTCCAGATGTCGTCCGAGCGCATTATCCAAATCCTGCTTATTTTTTTTCAAATGCTCTCTTAACGGTCCAGCCAGTGATTCAAAATAATTCGGCGCGCACCAGGAACTACTGGTTAAAAGAAATTTTGTGGGGCCTAATTTAACCAGCGGTTTTGTACCGAAATCAATCGATGAATAATCCGCAGGAAGCGCGTAATCTTTATTTATAGCGCCATTATGAGAAATAAAATCAAGGATTTTCTGAATGCTGGTCTTTTCGATATGTTTTATCGCTTTATTGATCCTTGAACTATAAATGATAAAAGGCAAACCCGAATCCGCCGGGAGCTCTGTAATTACTTTTACAACATCAACAAATTCGCTTCGCAAGAAACCTGTCGCAGTTAAAAAGTCAGTGTCAGTGATAAATGAAAATAATTTATTACATATTTCTACCGCCAGTGACGGGCGGCATTGGGGAATCGAAAACATAGAATCCCAAAGCGCGATGTCGCTACAAAACTGAACAATCGTTTCTCCCGACTGAAAATGAAATTCCCAAGAATTGTATTGCTGAACACCATACGCACCGTTACTAATTACGATTGCGAGGTGTGTAATCTCATCTAAAGTCTTTTGAGCATTTTTGTTTTCTGATTTTTCGTAAGGATATTTTAGCGCAAGATTTAATAAAAAACCAATTGGAATCTGAGGTTTTTGATCAATGCTGATTCCGCTTGCTGTACGCGTAATAAAATATCTTTCAAACCGTGTAGAATATTGATTTGAGCCTTGCAGATGATTAAATAATGACCGTATGACAACCAGTCCGCCTATTTCCTTTATTTTTTGAGAGAGTTCCAGGACAACCGATTCCAGTCCGCTTTTAACAAAAACACCATCATCTGTTATTTCAATTTCACAACCTTTTTCATGCAATTGTTTTACTGAAGTTGCGATGTCATATGCTTTTGCATATTCATTCCGCAAATTCGTTATCGTAACACCATGTGTCCGCGGCGAGAATTTGATGTAATTTTTTGAATTGACTATTGCCTCCTGCCATTGGGCAGTCGCTGAAAAAGGAGGAAAATAATTGCCCGTCTGCCGGCATGAATCCTGAATTACTTTCAGTGCCTGGAGGTATTCTACCGGATTTTCTCCATACAATACATACCTGTACACCAACACTTCCTGCAAACCAAATACTTTCGTTTTACGAAGTTTATCCGGTAAGCCATTACTGCAAGCCAATGCCTGGTTAATTTTCTCGTAGAGCATGTCGGTTACGGCCCGTGCAGCATGTCCACCGCTACCATCCATTTTTAGCTTTTCATATGCCTCCCCAAGGTTATCGGATAATAAGGTTGCCGAATAACTATCGACAGTATTTTTAAAGTCAGTTAATAGCATACATCACCAATATTGCTTTTAATACTATTTAAAAAAATTTATTCATCCTTCATCGTCTTGGAATCAGAGCATTACCTGCTGGGTGATTTGTTCTGAACAATGATTTTTGAAAGTCGGGCTTGCGGAGGTATCCGACGGATAAGCTATACTATTTAGGTAAAAATACGAATAATCAACTATTTTGCGTAAATTTATCAAAATTTGACCTAATACGTGATCCTAAAATTCACAATACAGAACTTCCGATCGATCAGAGACCAGTTAGAATTTTCCCTGACAGCAGAGTCCGGGAAGACTAAATCCGATAATACGTTTGAAATAAATCTGCCGAATGAGCAGAACGAGAGACTGTTGCGCTCTGCAGTTATTTACGGTGCCAATGCATCTGGTAAATCTAATTTTATCAGGGCGCTGTTTAATCTCGTCCGTTACGTTCAAACCTCCAATGACTTTAATGCTGATCAGCCGATTATTTTTTATGAGCCCTTTCTTTTTGACAAGTCAAAGGAGTCAGCGCCTACAGCATTTACCCTTGAGTTTGTCTTGCCTGAGGATAAACTCTTTATTAAATATCGGTACCACGTTGCTATTGATCGGGATGAAGTGACGCAGGAAATACTGGACTACTTTCCAAAAGGTCAATCCCAAAATTTATTCACGCGCAGCAGCATGTCAAGAGAGGGACTTGCCTCGGTAATTCATACAGCGAAGCTTGGACGAAACTTAGGTTATAAAGAATACAAAATTTTTGGAAACCAGTTATTCATCTCTCAATTCGGCAGAAATTTCCCGCACGAGGAGCTGACCCCGGTTTATCTCTATCTCGCAGGTATTGAAGTCTGGAATGCACTTGACAGGAACCGTATCAGCCAGCTGCGTGAAAGTATAGCCGAAGAATTGTTGCTGGAAAAAAATGAAAAATTATTACAACGGCTTATCAAACTACTTCGCGTTGCCGATACCAAGATTATTAATTTAAGTATCAATGAAGCAATTGATCCCCCTAAGCCTGATCCGGAAGAACGAAAACGAGGTGTTTATCGCGCAGGCAGGAAATCAGATCAGGTTCTTGCGCATCACGATTATTTTATCGGGAAAGAGAAAGTCGGATGGAGGGCGCTTGACATTTCCGAAGAATCGGCGGGCACCAGGGTTCTTTTCGCACTGGGTGGGGTTATTTTAAAAAAGCTCGAGGAGGGAGGTGTTTTATTTTTCGATGAACTTGATAACAGCCTTCACCCCAAACTATCAAAATTCCTGGTCCGGTTGTTCAACAATCCGATCAGTAATCCGCACAACGCCCAGCTGGTTGTCGCTACACATGAAGTTACACTCTTAGACAAAGATGTGTTCCGGAAAGATCAAATCTGGTTTGCGGAAAAAAGCAATGAAGGTGCTACCGAAATTTTTTCAGCGAAGGATTTCGAAGGCGTCCGCGATGATACACCATTTGATAAATGGTATATGAACGGCAAGTTTGGCGGCCAGCCGCATATTAAAGAAATCGAATTCATCTTCTCCAATGAGTAAGCGAAAAAGGGCACTAAAAACTGCCATCTTTATTGCCTGTGAAGGGAAAAATACTGAAAGGCTCTATTTTGAAGCAATCAGCGAGGAGGATCTGACTGCCGAAAAATTTGCCATTACTGTTTACCCGGATGATAGTACTGAAGACCCTACGACACATGCGCTGGGACTCGTAAGAGAAGCAAAAAGCCGCACTCCTGAATTTGATGAATGCTGGGCTGTTTTTGACAGGGATGGTTACACGAAACATGCGGAGACCTTTGAAGAAGCTTCCAGCATGTATACAGGCGCCATCGTTAATATTGCTTTTTCAAGCATTTCTTTTGAACAATGGGTGTTACTTCATTTCAGGCGATCAGCCGATGTTTATCCAAAATCAAAAGATATCATTGCAGAACTACACAATCGTCATTTCTATGAAGGATATGAAAAGACAACTTACCAGCATACGTATGCTACGTTAAAAGACAAAACTGAGGTAGCACTTGAAAATGCCGCATGGCTCAGGCACCATCTCACGTGTAATGGCATACTACCTCAAACTCCTGTTTACGAGGTTAATCCATATACCGACATAGATGTGCTGGTGCGCCGGTTGCTATTGATTGATGAAGAAATAACCTGGGTGTCCGAAGCCGAGGTAACAGCATTTAATTCACTGCGATTTATATATAACGTGACCAGCGACCAGGAACTAACCGTAACGATCACTAACAATGGTGGCCATGCCATTGTATTTAATGCTGGCAATATAGAGGAGCACACTTATTTATTTGACGAAGAAAGGAGGCGAACCCTTTTGAGGATTGATCGTACTGTTATTATCGCACCGGGAACGGCTGAGCGATTTATTTTAACTGCAGAAAATTCTTTCAAGGGAATGACATTTAATTTTAAGCATGGAAACAAAAGAGTAATGGCGGAGTTGTAAAGATGCTATTTACTTCAATGAACCAGGTAAGAATAATTTTAGCGTGCTAAGGCCCCCGCGTAACAAGCTCTCTACGATTTTTGACAAACATAAAATGCAGGTACGGCGTGAGAAGGACAAACGTTGTCGAACTATTAAAATCGGAATTCACGACTTATGAGTCTGTATTAGATGTTGGGTGCAAAGGCCTGAGAGACCTCATCGATTTTGAAGATTCTCCCTTTCAGAAATTAACAGGGATTGATAAAGAATCTTCGCGGCCGATTCCTTTTGGCGATTACCGGCTGGAGAAAACAAAAAATGTTCAATTGACAGCGGAAGAGATGCGTGAGCTATCGAAAGAATTGCAGCAACGGTTTCAGCGGCGATTCAAAATTCATACGATGGATTTCTTTGACTACGATTTTGGTGAAAATAAGCATAACCTGATTATCTGTAACAGGGTCCTGCATTTTTATACCGATGAGGTCCGGTTGTCACTCATTCAAACAATGTATTATTCACTGCAAAGTGACGGACTACTATATCTTACCATGAATCACCACACAAATGCAAACAATACTAACCCTGAAAAAGTCAATCGGCTTGAGAAAAATATTTATCAAAACAAGGAAGATCCGTCAGACATCCGGTATCTTATCAACCCAGAGTTTTTTATCGACCAGCTAAATTCAATCTATCATTTATTATCCGCGTACACTTTTCAGGACGATAAGACCTTGCAAGTTGTAATAAAGAAAGCATAAAAACATTCCTTTTAAGTTCCTGGATTTACGACTGGGATAACCGCATATTTAACTTTGTGATTGCAGGCCTACAGATGAGAAGATAAAAATCAGAAGAACTGCTTACTGGAAAAATCGCTATAATTGAGTCGATGCCATTACGAAATGATGACCCATTTACAATTGTTTATCATAAGACATGTGGGTCATCGAAAACGAAAAGATTGGATTAAACGACGCGCGAATTTTACAACTTAGCGACTTTTTTTACGCGAGCTTTTTTATCTGCTTTCGGCAAACAGCTTTTGAGACTCTTATAATTACCATATCATATGAGGGAAAACAGAAAAAAAGATTGGCGTTATTATGAGAATGAAATATTTGATTACTTCAAAACACAGTATTCCGATCTGGAAGTAACCAAAAATGCAGTGATAAAAAGGAAGATACTCCCAGGTAAATAGGCAGATTGACATTTTAATCGAAGGTTATATTGCGGGGTTAAAGATTAAAATTATTGTTGACGGTAAATTTTTCTCTCAAAAGATTGATGTCAAGAATGTTGAAATGTTGCTTGGAATGTTAATGGATTGTGACTGCAATAAAGGTCTTCTTATAACGCAGAAGGGCTATTCGCAGGCTGCATTGGATCGTGCATATTATGACCCGATGGACCTGGAGCTTGATATCCTGAATTTCGAAGAGCTTCATGAATTTCAAAACTACGGAGGTATGCCCTATGCCGGCAAACACGGTGTTATGCTTAAAGCACCCTTTGGCTGGGTAATAGATGCTACCAGGCGAGAAGGAACGCTTACGACGTTTTACCAGCGCGGCCTCAGACTTGAGGACGCAATAGAAAAAAATGAATGGATTTACGTTAATATTATGGCTAGGGATGAGAAGTTAAAAACAATCGACGACTTCTTAAAATTTCAAAATAGTTATACGCTGGAAGATCACCCTGACACGGTAATTAAAATATTGACAAGTCGAAAACATGAAAAGTATGAGACGAGGCTGAGAGCAATGGATATACCAACTTATCCGACAACAGAGTATACATTAATCATTGATTTTCCAGAGTTCTTCTTTTTTGCCGTGCTTTTTTCAGCAGCAAATGTTGCTAAACGAAACCTGAGAAAGCTTGAGGACATCATTCACAGTGCGATACCGATGGCGGTAATTCAGAAGACTTAACTTTTACATTTAAAAAGTCCTACTTATCAGGCTTAATTCTTTCTTTGAAGTAATCTTTATGATGTGCTAATGGCCGCAGGCCCGGGAATAAAATCTCTGCTAAACCGGCGTGCAACATTTGCGTTACATGCTTTGCAACTGTGCCATATATCAGCTCATGAATTTTATCATCGGTATTCCGGTCACGCTGTTGAAGTATTTGCTGAACAGCGCCATTTTTCCCAAAACAATGTTTAGCTCAAGCACGCTAATATCTCTTTCCCGGATAAGTGGACAGCAAGACTTCCGTCCATTTCAAACGCTCCAGCAACAAACCTGAAACTCGCTTCACGACTTTCTAATGCGACCTCAGTATGAATGGGATATCTTAGCTTATCTCCGCAATATTTTTCGATTTCTGACGGGATAATATTCATGGTATTAATCTAATTGGTTTTATTACTACTATTGGAATTTAGGATCCCGACTTCAAACAATCTATTCATGATTATTTCAACATAATATTTAATAACTAAAGTAAAGTTATTTTGACGAAAGTGAATTCACCTGATTTGCCAGCGCGTCTTCAAAGAACGCTGTCATTGTTTTCCCGAAATGACTGACCCATTTTACCTTAATAAGTCGTTTTTTTTATTGTATTCAATCATTCGACAGACTTTGCGGCTCCGCTCAGGTTAAGACGCATCCAAACCGAGGAATAGTTAAACGGAATAAATTTCCTGTGCATCCACTCGCAGCTTCGGTCCCTACAACCCAGAAAAAGGGAGGCTGCTTAGACCTCCCCCAGGAAACGATTGCGCTTAACTTGCTTAATACATGAGGAGGCTGTAGAAGCAACTTCCGGGTATGACCAACGTGGAGGTCGGTTCCTTTAATAGTTTTATAACTGTGATGGCGGCTTAAGCTATTTTTATTTTGCTTTTAGTTTTGCCAATAGCAGGATAAAGACGATGCAGAACAGGAAAGTAAGGGACCGCGGGTGACAATAATTGCGTACAACAAAACCAGAAACATCATAAATCTTTACTTCGCGATTTTTATGTGCTGTACGTCAATGGTGCCGTATGCTACCATTACTGAGACATCGCCCTTTTTGTAAACTACGTTTCCGAAACCGGTTGCGGTTGAAATAAAGGATGTGAAGTCGCCGACGCGGGAGTCGACGAAAAGGGTTTTGTTGATAGCGTCGTACCGAAGGCCGGTGAGGGCCTGGAGTAACGAATAACTTGACATGGCGCGGGCGTACCAGTGACCGGCTTCCACTTCATCAAATGGATTGCGGATGCGGCCGTCGTAACGGGCGGGGCATGTGCGCACGATGTCGAGACCTTCTTTTACTTTGCCGTCGAAAATAAGGCTTGCCGCGACCTGGTATTCAACGCCGGTCCATACTTCATTGCTATACACAAATGGCAATGATAAGTGAACAACCTTGATCTAATTTGACAGGATATTCATTGAAAACTAAAAAAGTTTGATAGCGGTTACGGCAAAAAAGGATGGGAGCATTAATATAACGCTCCCGTGCTTTTAATTTATCCTTTCAACGTTTTATACAAATTTGTAATTGTCAACAATGAAGAATAACAGGCTTTGGTACGTCCCATGTTTATTGGACTATGTTTTGCTATCTCCTTGTAGACTGAAGCTGCTGTGGAAATTAACACCTGATCTAATGTAGAATTTGGGATTTTCAACATCCACTTACCTTTGACGTTTTCGGCGAAGACAGATAACGAGCTGATGATTGGAAAAACAATCCCATCTGGTACATCGGTAATTTCACGTTCGCTGTTACGCTCAATACTTCGCAAACCTGTTCCTGCAAATCCCTGATGTGATTTCCATTTTTTGTATAAATTCCAAGCCACAGGTGCAATGTCAATATAATAGTTATAAACAGCTTTATACTTTGAATGGTCATCCGCTTCCTTGTCCTGACTACGCTTATATATCTCCTGAAACTCTTTAAGGCATCTGCCCTTCATATTATAGGTGTAAACTTTATTAGGATCGTCTTTCTCGCCGCTACGAAGCCACAGTTGCTGTGGCACTAAGGCAGTAATGACTTGCAAAAGCTTTTCTGTATCAACAATGTCATCATTGTTTGGATATTCCGATTCTGTTTTCCTAAGCGTAAAATCAGGATAGACTTTTTGAATGCTTTTTTCTAATTCATCAAACTGGCCAAGCCTTCCAGCTATTGAAACAGTCATTACATCATTCTGAAAATTTCGCGCTATGGAAGTTTCTGCAATAAGACCTTCGTCATCCGTTACAATTATCTCAAACTTTATATGAGTATTGATTGGTAATCTTTCTTCGTTTAATAAATCTTTTATTACACCTTGCGTCTGAGCTCCGTTAATAATACTGGGTTGGTATAAATTAATAAACTTCTCCTTATCATCTACAAAAATATCCCGTGCAACAATTACAATTCCGCTGTTCAAAACGGTAAAATTCTCGGAGTTATTTAACAACGTGTCTTTTATAGCTTTATGAACCGAAGTATAAACTTTCCTTTGTTTACCTGTGGCTTCTGCTAAATAGCTTCTGACATTTTCATCAGTAGGAATGTTCAGAATGGAAGTGAGGGGAGCTTGTCCTGCATAAATTTTTCGATCATTAGCCTGATCTTCGGGACTGCTGAGATTTCTTACTGAGTTAAACTCAAAACGAATGGGCTTGCGCTTTTGCGCAGAATTTGTTGTGTTCATTATTTCTTTTCACCAGAGGTTTTATCCTACATCCAACCGGCTGCGGACGATCTGAGTGAAGAGCAAAACTATAAAAATAAATTACAAATAAAAAAATATTACTTCGATTGCATTTCAAAACAGAACTGATGTGGCTTCATAAAATCAATTTCAGATAAATTGTCTTTAATTCCTTAGACTATCTTATCACTCTTTTATGTTTATACTATACATTTCATACAGGGATTGTTTCCCCACTTTTGAAATACATAATCAGTTCCTTGAAACACTTGGATGAGATAATCTAACATTACACTTCAATGCTCGCTTTCAGGAGATTAATTTTTGATTTTTGTTATCCATTCAATACATGCATCAATCCATTGGACTTTAGCAGTTTTATTTTGAATACCGTAAGCGTGACCGCCAAATTCGTAAAGGAAGATTTCAGTGGGTACACGATGTTGCTGAAGAGCTGCGAGGAAGTAGAGACTATTGGCGACAATGACGCCATCATCAGTCATCGCGTGGGTGATAAATGTAGGCGGGGTGCTGTCGGTGACCTGCGATTCGCCAGAGAATTCTTTTATTTTTTCCGGAGTTGGATGATTGCCCAAAATGTTTTTGCGGGACCATTCGTGCGTTATTGAATCAGTCATGCTAATCACCGGGTAAGCGAGTATCATGAAATCGGGCCGAAGATTTTGTCCTTTCATTTCGCCGGTATAATCCGTATTAAAATGTGTTCCAATCACGGAACATAAATGACCGCCAGCAGAAAATCCCATAACACCAATCCCTGAAGGTGATATATTTAATTCCCCAGAATGTTTTCTTACATAATAAATAGCGCGCTGTAAATCGCCGAAAGTTGTAGCATAGTCTCCCAATGTATCTCCGTGTACCGGTAACCTGTAATCGAGTACTATCCCTGTAATACCTTCTGCGGCGAGTTTCTTTGCAGGCAGATGCCCTTCGCCATCACTCGAACGAAACGCATACGCGCCACCAGGACAAATGATAACTGCCGCAGCATTCTTTACTTTCATCTCCGGCTTATATATCGTTATGTAAGGAAGTTCGCCTTTTAGTCCAAGGAAGATTTTTTCCTGGCCTGATACGTTAACGGTGAACAGCAGTAATATTAAGGTAAATCGTATCATTTTAATTCTAGTACCACAACTGATTTAGCAGGTAATTCGATATTGAGTATATCCCTGTCTTTACGGAATGCATTAAACACCGCCAACTTCACTTTTTCCCGATTGATGAAAGTATTATGATCTGTGAACTTTGGAGAAGTTAAAATTTGCCCCGTTATATCTTTCGAAGGCAAAGCAGATAATGGCATATTAATTACCTGTTTGTTTACCGGGTCGATATTGACTAATGAAATATGTACGGCGCCGGTACTATCTTTTGACGCTGATACATTCACAGCCGGCAATTTGTTACCCCCAAACGAATAATCCGGACTGATAAAACTCACCGGTAATAACTTTGCGTCCTGATGAACCTTGTATAAATCAAAAACGTGGTAAGTTGGCGTTGATACCATCGTATCGCCGCTGGTCAATATCAGTGACTGCAAAACATTTGTAATCTGTGCCAGGTTAGCCATACGGATGCGGTCTGCATGATTGTTAAAAATATTTAGTGTTGATGCTGCAATCAGTGCATCGCGTAACGAGTTTTGTTGAAAGAAATAGTTTGGCGGATTTTCATCTCCTATCACGATTCCCCATTCGTCAATTATCAATGCCACTTTCTTTGCAGGATCATACCTGTCCATGATTGCTTCATGTGCACGCACAATATTTTCCATGTTAAGTGCATTCTTCAAAGCCAGGAAATATTTATCCTCGCCAAAGTCAGTGGCATCCTTTTGCTCGCGGCCGCCGGCATCCGTGTAATAATGTACACCTATACCCTGCATCCAACGAGAAGAAATATGACTCATTAAATACTCGGTCCAGTTATAATCATCGGCATTTGCACCTGAAGCAATTCGTTCTACCGGAGCACCGGGATAAGTACGACAATAGTTCGCAAAGGTTTTATAGTGCTCAACATATGTTTCAGGAGTCATTCTGCCACCACAACCCCAGGATTCATTGCCAATTCCCCAGAAACGAACCTTATACGGTTGTTCATGACCGTTAGTTTTTCGTAATTGGGACATTGAACTCGTTCCGTCATAGTTACAATATTCAACCCAAGACTCCATTTCTGCAGGTGTTCCTGTTCCAACATTGGCAGCGAGATATGGATCGCAACCGATTTTTTCACACAACTTCAAAAATTCATCAGTGCCAAAACTATTATCCTCTTCCACCATGCCCCACATCGTGTTCACCGCTTTCGGTCTCAGTTTTACAGGCCCAACACCGTTTTTCCAATGATAATCGTCGGCGAAACATCCGCCCGGCCATCGAAGAAGCGGAATTTTTATTCGTTTAAGCGCAGCAACAACATCTTCGCGAATTTTTCCATTCCGAAATAATCCATCATAAACACAACGACCCAAATGCTCAGCAAACTGACCGTAAATGTTTTTATTGATTATGGGACCCGTATTATCTGAAATGCTAAGGTCAATCGCATGTTGACCTCTTGCGAAAGAAACTGAAAGTACTAAGGACACTAATGTCAAATTTCTCAAATTCATTTTTGTACATATTTGAGCTATTAAAGACGCCTCTGAAAGGAAAAAGTAGAAAGCCGAACAAAATTTGAGTGATGGAATAAGAACGTTTAATATTTGGCGGCAAGTTTCAGGGCATTATAAGCATTGACTATACCACCACTAACACATTGATATTTTAAAATATCTCTTTTAATAATAGATTTCATAATAATATCCTTCACCTGGAGTGCAGTAAGTTTCGGATAGTATTCCCAAATCAATGCTGCTAACCCGGATACAACAGGTGCAGCCATTGAAGTTCCATCTTCGAATTGATATTTAGAACCAGGAATTGTAGAATAAGTTGAGACACCGGGAGCAAAAACATCAACCGATCTTTCACCAAAATTCGAGAATGCAGCTTGTAAATTTTGATTATCCTTATAAGATGATGCGCCAACTTCTAACCATGCTTCAGCTTTACCTGACCCATCTTCATAATATCTATTAGGGACAGACACGTTTTCATCATTATCCAGGTTTAAGCCATCATTGCCAGCTGCATGCACTATCAATACATTTTTTTTCATCGCGTACTTTACAGCTTCATCAACAATCAATTTTTTACCTGAAACTGTTTTACCGAAGCTCATATTGATAATCTTAGCACCATTATCAACTGCATAACGTATTGCATTTGCAACATCTTTGTCCCTTTCATCTCCATCTGGAACCACGCGCAAACACATAATTTTGACATTATCAGCCACTCCTTTAATTCCAATTTCATTTTGCCGATCGGCAGCAATAATTCCAGCTACGTGGGTGCCATGTAAAGCACCAGGACCATAAACGTCCTTGTTTCTGTAAAATCGTTGTTGGATATTGTTATAGTCATCTCCTACAACATTGCGGGGATCGAATTGTTTGTTCAAATGATAATCACAATCAATCTTATACTGATCATATAGGTCCTGATAATATACAATCAAAGATTTGCTATCCGTTCCCTGCTCTATTTTCGATTTAAAAAGAGTTATGACAAACTTTTCCTTTTCCGATGACGGTAACAGTTTTATCCAATCCGAATCGGATAACTCATGTTTGGAAAGCTTTTTCTTAATTGAGCCACACACAGATAAAATTTCCGCGATATTTTCTTTTACTGCTTTTGATTGCTTCAACTGGTCTTCCCACTCTCTTCGCAAATCACTGAAGCGTACATATAACTTATCCGTTTTATCGTCAGTATCGCCGACCTGTTCATGCTCACGCAGATATCGGGTTAATTCAAAGTTGTCATAATCAACATTTCCAGATCTACCTCCTATAAAATTCCAACCATTGATATCATCGGGATACCCATTACGATCTTCATCTTTTGAATTATCGTTGATTTCTTTTGAATTTTTCCAAAGAATACTTGTAAGATCTTCATGTGTCGTATCAACTCCACTGTCAATTACTGCAACAATAACTTGTTTTGATGATTTGTTTTTTAATAATTGCTTGAACGCTTTTTCTGTGCTAATACCAAATACTGAATCCTTCTCAAGATCAAGATTATGCCAATTTTGACCTTGACCATAGGCTGTATTTATCAACGTCAATATGCAAAAACCAACTAAAATAAGTTTCATAACTATAATCGGTCATTATACAATTTAAGCTGCTTCAGTTCTCGTAGTCCTTTAAAAATGTTTCCCAAATCTTTTCTCCATTTTTCATCTTTTGTATCGTAGTGTAATAATTTTTTGCATCGTTTTCTTGCTTTTTTGATTGAGCCATATCAGCTGCTTTAGACTCCCAAATAATAGCTTCATCTCGTCGGCCAGCTTTGTACAACAGGCTTGCATAGGTATCTACGATATTATAATCATCGAGTCCGTCTTTACGCAAGAGTACATGTGCACCCCAACGAACAGCGTCATTCAACGTTGAAGAGTCGGTACAAACGGCAAATATTGTCCAGATAAACTCATTGATATCAGCATTATTCATGTGAGCACCAAATCTATTTAGATAGTCTATGTGAGTTCTCGAAAGTTCGTTCCACATTTTCCGGTCGTAATAATAATATCGCTTCGTTTTAATTACAACATCTTCGGCATATCTAGGATATTTTTGTTGTAGAGTTGTCTCAACCTGAATCCAATTTACTGTAGAATTATCTTTAAAAAGTGGAAATACTTCATAGGCAGCTATAGATCCCTGAGCAAAATCGTCTGCTGTAGTAGCATTAAACATTGTATCCACCTGTCCCGCATTTTTAATAAAAATTTGAAATGCTTTACTTGTGGGGCTTGGATTTGCGTTCATTATTAACTGATAATCTGACTTGGTTAAAGGTCCCTTTTTAAGATTTAGATATGCGTCACAGATATCTGTTTTATAAACCTTATCATCAATTTTCACTGCGGCGTTTATCGCGTGAATTAAGAAAGCTGAATCCTGTAAATGTTCCCTGTAGTGATTCACCAATGTATAGCACTGTGTGTTTTCATTATCAACGTATCTTACCTGACCTAGAAAATATTCAGGATTTGGTGGCCCACCCACGAACTTGTGCAACGCTTCACCTTTCGAATTAAAAAAAAGTATTGTTGGGTAGGCCTGTACCTGGTACTCTTTTTCGAAAACCCGCGCCTGGGCATACCAGCTTTTAATCTCCTCATTATCACTTTTACTGCTATCCATTTGAACACGAATACTAATAAACCTGCTGTTTATTTCGGTTCCTACTTTTTCTTCAGGAAATACATTTTTCTCCAATTGTTTACAGGGCACACACCAACTGGCATAGCAGTCCACCATTACGTGTTTGTTTTCTTTTGCAGCTTTACGTAAAACCTGCTTCCATGAGAGACCGGTTTGGAATTTAATCCCCTTATCCTGGGCGAAAGAATTTAGAGTTACGATAGCAATGCAGCTTACAAATAAGATTACTTTTTTCATTTACTAAGTCTTAGTCAAGGTTTGTTGTCGACCACTTCTAAAGACGAACCGAAATGAAAAAAGTATTAATTGAGTAAGAAAGTTTATTAAATAGTCATCTACATTTAACTGAATAATTTTATTGAATTAGTCCGTATATAACTTGTCTTTAAATGACTGCAGGTTTTATAAGCTTTTAAATAAACAATGGCCTGATTATAACTATTTATTAATTCCTAACCATCTAAAGTTTTGTAGCATACATTTTAGATCTGATTTCAAACGCAGAGATCTATCGATGCAGGTAAAATTGTCTTCAATAGTTCTATAAACTAAATTGAAAATATAGCTTTAGGTGTCAATACTTCTTGCTCATACAAATCTTACATTTCGGACCACAATTACCTTGTGGATCCATTTCATAACGGTTTTCGATTGTTTTCAATTGAGCTGGTATTCCTTGTGTCATCCATTTCGGCGGCGGTAATCCTTTGAGGTAATGGTCAAAAAACTGTTCCACGCGAAGTGTGTAGTCTAATGCATCTTTATTAAAAATAGTGTGGTCACCATTATCGTATTGAAGCATCCAAACCATTTTATTGTTTCGCCGTAATGCTGTAAAAAACTGTACACCCTGTGTCCACGCGACTGCAAAATCCTTTTTATTATGAAGGATAAGAAGAGGAGTCGACACTTTATCTGCGTTTAGAATTGCAGAGTTGTTCAGATAAGCAGGGAGGTCTTGCCAGATATTTCCCGATAATCCATCAGTAGTGACCGTTCTGTCCTGGTTACTATACGAATCATATAACTCCCCATATTGACTGATAAAATTTGAAGCACCTGCTCCTTCCGAGGCAGCAGCAAATATTTTGGAATGGGTAATTATATAATTCGTTTGCCCTCCGCCCCAGCTATGCCCTGTTATCCCGATTTTATTTTTATCATACCACGACCGGGTTGATAAAATAGCCAAACCAGATTCAATAGTTTCTAAAATAGATTCACCAGCATGATCAATCCGCTGATGAAAATCCGGTTCGAATATTACGTACCCTCTGCTTACGAAATAAGGTATGTTTATTTCGGCACCAGTGGATAATGCAGGGTCTTCGTATTTGTAAATATTATCTGTCCGTTGTCGGTATTGTTGAACAATTAATGGATATTTTTTTGTTGAATCGAAATTCTCCGGAGTGTATAGTGCTCCCTGGCCTAAAGTCCCATCTGGCTGCTTCCAAGTAATTAGTTCAGACTTGATCCAGTTAAAATTTTTATGTGGTTCTATTTTCGTTAAAGGTTTGAGGTTCTTCCAGTCACTTGTAAAATAATAATTCGGCGCTTCACTTGTACTTTCACGTTTGACAAGGTAGTTTCCATTTGCTTCCCTGATAATTCCATAAGTATATGGACACATCGTTAGCTTCGTCATCACACCAGCTTTGCCCGCATTGAATTTAAATTGATAATAACCTCCATATTTCGTGGCTGTATCGAACGCATAATATAAAATGTCTTCATGGGCATGATAAATAAAGTCCGGACCTTTTGCCATGTTTAGCTTCAGATGCTGTGCCTTTGCGTAACCAGCAGTTGCGTTAATTGATTCCTTTTCAGCCAGTGGATCTATCTGCCAAAGATCCCAGCCATCGCTGGCGAGAAAAGCTTTATCTTCTTCTAACCAACCCTTAAGTTCGATACGCAATGAATTGTTCCAATCGATTTGGCGTCTTTTACCAGTCGCCGTTTCGTAGCTATAAACCCTACCGTCATCACAATTGTAAAAGATAACATACTTTTCTCCTGGAGATACGCCAATAAAGCTGAGCGGGGATGTATTTACGTTCGTAATAAAAATACGTTCCCCGGATTTAATTGAATATAAGTATGCTGTAGGTGTCAAGCCCTCACGCCAATAATTATTTCCTTCAAATTGCTCACCCCTGGTATCCTTAAATTGTACCACATAATTACCCGGGGAATATAGATTAATGGAGCCACTAAAAACGCTGTCCTCTAAAGCAGTTACTTTCCCTGTTGTTATATTAATTGCGGCGTGGAGTGTTTCCTGCGTTCTTTTTAACTCGGTTTCCTGCAACCATTCATCCCTGTAGCTCCATAAATCAACTTCAGCTCCTGGCCCTTTTGTTTTATCCAATTGCTTTTCAGTTAAACTACAGATCAAATGAGTTCCATCAATCGTAAATGTTGCCGTGTTCAAATCGATTTTGTAGCCGCTATAAGGATCATACTTAGGTAGTATTGTTTTTGTAACCCTTGTTTGCATTGAATATAAATACAACTTTGTATCCCGGTTTTCATCCGAAATCTTTAAAAGCAATTGATTGTTTTTGTTATCGAAAACTACTGAGCCGGAATTATTCATATCGCCAGTCCAGATCAACTCGTCCTGCTCCCCTGAGAAATATTTCAAAAAAACTTGCGATACCGCTTTACCATTGCGGTTCGCCTCTTTTTGATATAGCAACAAATCATTTGACACATTAAACTGGGAATAGAGTATGGAATCGATAGTAAAGATTGGCTTGCTGTTTGCTTTTGTAACCACAAGTCGATTCTTTCCATTAATAGCTGTCTGATATACAACCCATTCCCCTTTAATATTTTTTATCACCGAAAACAAAGAGGCAGTGGATATAAGTCTGACTTTATTAGTTCCACCTGTAAGCGTAAAAAGACTGTCATGCTTTTGAAAAATAAAATTATGGCCGCTTGATAAAAATTCATATCTAGTTACTCCCGTTAAGGCCTTTTGCCAATTACCGTTGACAGATTTTAGCTCCGCCACTGAAGCTTTTCCAAAACTATCAATCCTGCAGGCAAAGTATTTTCCATCACCGCTAAGTATTCCGCCATCTACTTTCCAACCCCATGCGCCAAAAGATCCTGTGTCAACTGCCTCTTTCTTGAACTGTGAAAAACAACTTTTCGCCTGACAAGCTATAGCGATTAGCAATACAATTTTACGCATTGAACAATTACATTTTGTGGAATGCTAAAGACGAGTTAACTGATAAATAGTATGATATCAGTGGAAAATTTTAATAGATTCAAGTTGCATGGTAATTGTGCAAAGTTGGCTATAAAGACGTTTAGAAATAAAGATATAAGTAAGCAATTAGGGAAATCAACGGCCTATAAATTTGTCTCGATGAATACAATGACACCAAGATTTACGCAAACTAGAAATTCCACCTTTAGCTGATCAGTTGACACTGGAAACATTCAGAAAGCTTAAGCAAGTCGATTGCATTAATACAGCAACTAATAAATTCCATTTTTCACCAGAAAAGTTGATTCTGAACCGGGATCACCACAAAAGACGATGGTTTGATTTTTGAACCGAACGCTATTGATGTTTAGATTATTGGGGAGGCCATCATTAACTGAACTGAGAGTATACGATGTTAACAGGTTTCCAGTCGTCTCGTCCCGGAATTCAAACGTGTAACTTGGAACCGAATAATCTGCCGGATACTTTTTAAATTCGGTTATGCCCTTATAGTTCAGACTTTGAACTTCCGAACCATTTCTCCTACCTTCGATGTTTATACTTATTGATGCACTTCCTTTTGATAAATTGACAAAACGTATTCCTGCAGAACTGTCAAGCCCTCCTTTCACGCTCCCAAAGTCAGGAAGCTGGTCCTGAACCAGCATTGAATCGGGAGAAGAAATATCGCCGCTGAGAAAATAAGAATATATCGTATTACCACTAAAAGTAATCGAATTTGACAGCAGATCCTTTGTGGTGTCCGCTGACTCGCGAAGTACAAAGTTATTTGTGCCGGCGGTAAATCTATATAATAAAAAGCCCTTGTAGCTAACAGTTGGCTGCTGGTAATAAGTCGTGAGTTGGTTATTGAAATTGGCAATTAGCCCCGTACTCGCCGGAATGGCGTTTACAATATTTAAGTCACTAACATTCTCTGTTGTCTTGCTATTGATTTCTTTGCTGCAGGAAGAAACAATTAATAGAAGTAGAAGGACTGGAAGTGCAATATATTTGAAGTATCGTTTCATTGTCATTAGTTTTATTCGTGTTCCTTTATTAATAGCCGGGGTTCTGAGAAAGATTTGGATCGTTGTCCCTTTCAGATTGCGGAATCGGCAGTAATGCCTGGTGGCCATTCGGATTCCAAACACCTCCTTTTGTAGGTGTTACCACGCTCATGACTGCGTTGATATTATCTGTCCTTTTGAGATCGAACCAGCGGTGTCCCCATTCGGTAAACAATTCAACCTGGCGTTCATGAAGTATGGCACCCAATATAGATTCCTTATCCATATGACCTGCATAATCTGGTAAATCGGCCCGCTTCCTTATTGCGTTCAAATCATCCAAGCCCTCATTTTCTCCCTGCTGTATTCTTGCTTCTGCCCTGATTAAATATTGCTCTGCTAATCTTAGTAACGTTGAATATTCGGTTAAACCATTTGTATTAGCAGTGTTATCGTACACTTTGTATTTAAAAGGAAAATAAAATACCTCCATGGGATTGTCCGTAACAATCGAGTCAAGCCAATTGACTTTCCGCAGATCGCTTTCTTCGAAACTTGCCCATAATTGAGAACTAATCGTTGTGTTATTGCCATTATTACCTACTGGAGGTTTAGCCAATAAGATAAATTGTTTCCCCTCTCCAAAGCCGGGTTGTGACTGGACTTGCCAGATAGCTTCCTGACTGGTATTTAAAAAAACGTTATTCAGATTTGTTTCTAACGTGTACGCAGGATTGGACAAGACTTTGGTTGAATACAGTTCTGCACTATCATACTTTTTATCATACAAATAAACTCTTGCGAGTAATGCTTCCGCAGCAGCAACGTTTGGCCGAATTCTCTCATTGCTTATCGATGTATCTGTTTCGTTGACATATCTTGTGTTCAGTAAATTTTCAGCCTGCTTTAAATCGCTGATGATTTGTTGATAAACCTGCACTTTATTAGTGCGGCTCAGAAGACTATTCAACTTATAATCTGTCGTTGTGATAAGCGGGATATCACCCCACAAATTAGCTAACCGGAAATGAACAAAGGCACGAGTAAAATACGCTTCACCGGTTAACTGCCTTTTTATAGCGGGAGATATTGATTCGCTGGCATCGAGGCCTTCGATTACAGAATTCGCTTTATAAATTATTTTATAATCTCCGATCCACTCACTAAAATAAAAATTATCAGTACCGTTCGAACTTGCAGCAAGATTATTACTGTATATAGGGCTAAAACCGAAGAGCTGAAGTTCATCTGATAAAAGAGCATCACTGTATGAATTTAAAGGTGCATATTGATTTAAATCAGCATACATCGACAAAACTGCTCCAGTTGCTGTCCCGGAATTAGCAAAAACGGATTCGGATACAAGCTTTGTAACCGGCGGTCCAACTTCTATAAATTTTTTGCAAGATGATATGATAACCGCGCATACAAGACTATAAATGATACTTTGCAATATCAAATTTCTATTATAGTTTTTTTTCATTTTTTTCAATTTTAAAAACTTACTTGAATTCCTCCTGTTATAGTCCTCATCGGAGGAATGTTGATTCCACCGGTTTCGGGATCAAGTCCATTATAGTTACTGAATGTGAAAAGATTCTGGCACTGAATAAAGAACCTGAAATTTGTCAAATGAGCTTGTCTCTGCCACCCTGCGGGTAAACTGTAGGATAGAGAAACATTACTGATCCTTATCCAGAAATTATTCTCAAATACTCCGTCGCTTTGTCGATAATAACTATATTGTACTCCGTTTGTATTATCAAAAACGGCGGCAGGCGTGCTAGTTATATCGCCCGGTTGTTGCCACCGATCCAATACACCAATGGGAAGATTTACTTTTTGGGATGCAGAAAAATCACTAAAGGCATTTATTGTTTGCAAAATGCGCTTTGTAAATGTTGTAAATACCTCCAAAATAAAATCTTTATAACGAAATTGGTTTCCAACTCCGCCAAAGTATTGAACGTCTAACGGCTTTGACCAAATCATATCTCCAAGTGTGTTACTAGTAGTTTCTAATGGTCTACCAGTTCCATTTTTTGCAGAAAAAACAGGATACCCTTGTTGGACGTCAATACCGATGAAATGGTACAATAATCTTGACGACAACGATTGACCCACCGCATATAAGGTCTTATAAGACGTATTTTCTATACCCGGAAAAGAAATCAGCTTGTTCCTCGGAAACGAAATATTAAAATTACTGGACCATTGAAAAGATTTTGAACGTACATTTTCTGTAGCGAAAATGAATTCCCAACCCCTGTTTTCTACCAATGCTGGCAAATTTTCTGTTACAGATGTGGCGCCTGTGAATGCGGGTAGAGGATAGGCTACCAATTGGTTGTTTGAACGGTTGCTGTACCAGCTAATACTAAAATTAAATCGGTTATTTATCAATCCTGTTTCAAGCCCTATCTCCAATTTCCTATTCACTTGCCAAGAATAATAGGGGTTGGCATGGCCATCCGGATTAGCTAAGGATGTATTCTGATAGGTGAACTGATTGCTCAATGAATATGTTCTAATAAATCCGTAATCACCTATCGCATCACTGCCTGCACTACCATAGCTGACCCTTAACTTCCCAAAGCTTAGCCAAAATAAATTATTTTCGACAAAATTCTCCTTGGAAAACACCCAACCAATACCTGCGGATCCAAAGTTTCCAAATTGCCTGTTAGCTCCGAACCGGCTGCTCCCATCGCGGCGGGCGGTTAGATTAATAAGGTATTTTTCATTCCAATTGTATCCTATTCTGCCATAAACTGAATTATAGCGATATTCTGTTAAATTATATCCTGACAAAAGATAATAAGAAGCTGCTGAAGGATTGGAAATTACTGCATCACTTGAGTATCCAACTCCATAATTTGCGATTTGCTTCAAGCCGGACTTCTGAAAGTTTGACCCTATCAAAACATCAATTGAACTTTTGCCTAGTTTTTTATGATAGCTGAGAGCAGGTTCTGTCTGCCAAGAATAGTTACCTCCAGTGGCATAAACTGCTGATCTATAAAAAGGATTGTCGTTGGGTGGAGAGGTAGCAATCGACGGAATAAAACTCGTGGAATTCATTTGGCTATGGGTATAACCGGAATTTAGAGAAATATCGAGCCCTTCAAAAATCCGGTACCTTAAAAGTAAACTACCGTTCAGGTTATCGCTCAAAGCATTTCCATTTTGGTAGGTATACGCTAAAGGATTTTCCCAAGTGGCACTTCCTCCTACTATCTGCCAGTTTAGTGTACCGTTTGGATGATATAATTCGGGCGCATCGGGGGGTAGAGTGATCGATTTGGCCAATTGTACACCAGCTGGAAGATTGCTATTGGAGTGACTATATCCAGCGGAGAAAGCAATGCGAAAATGTTGATTGCTGCTTGCTGATGAAATATTAGTAAATAAAGAAATATTCTGACTCGAAAAATTACCGACCATTGTAGTGCCTTGTTTGCTGTAACCAGCGCCTATTAAAAATTGTGTGTTTGCAGAACCGCCAGACACATTAGCCTGCATATTTGTAAAAGCGGCGGACCTATTTATCAATTCTTCCTGCCAATCAGTGTATCTTGTAGTATCCCAAGACGTACCACTAATATCATAATCAAAAGGATAATACGGATTTCCGTTATTTTTATAGGATTCACGTCGAACTTCCAGGTATTGTTCAGTGTTCAAAAGTTTTGCTTTTTTAGTTATTTTACTAAATCCTGTTGACAGATTGATGTCAATTTTAACAGGTCCATTCTTTGGTTTCTTTGTGGTAATCAGGATAACTCCATTTGCACCTCTCGCACCATAAATAGCAGTCGCATCGGCGTCCTTTAAAACCGTAATACTTTCAATATTTGCCGTATTTAAAAAACTGAAGGGGCTAACACCGCCTCTACGGCCATCGTAGGAATCAGCACCAGCTGAGGGCAAACCTAAAATACTCATTGGCAAAAATGGACTTGACAATGATTCTGAACTGTATGGAACACCATCTATTACATATAATGGATCATTGGATATTATTGTGGAAGATGGATTGCTTAAAAAATTTTGACCTCTCAATTGTATTGTCGAATATGCACCTGGCACACCCATAGTTTGCTGAATATTGAGGCCTGCAACCCTTCCTTGTAAAGCAAGAATAGGATCAAGAATTGGTTGCTTTTGGATGTCCTTTCCGCTGATAGTAATGGCATTGCCGACAGAGAGTCTCTGTTTTTCTGTGTAATAGCCTTTATTAATCACTACTTCCTGCATATTCGACACTTTCGTCTTTGCGGAAATATTACCCAGCATCGCTTTTTTATTAATTCGGTATTCAAAAGTTTGAATATTTGTCCCACTTATGATTAAAATCGCTTGCTCGTCGACGTTAGTTAATTGAAACTCGCCTGAAGATGTCGTGATTGCTCCTGATTCTGTGCCTTTAATTTTTATAGTTGCACCCTCAACAGCCTCTCCGTCCTCGTTAACAATTCGCCCTTTTATATCAATTGGCTGAATAAACGCAGAAGGAGCCACAGCGGTTTGCATCCTAGGCTTTACTTTCACAACGACAATCTTATCAATAATGGCGTAATCCAAATGCTGATCCTTGAAACATTCGCTCAAGACGTTTTCTAATGACGCATCTTTAACGTCGATGTTCACTTTCTTTGCATCACTTAGCCACTCAGTCCGGAACACGAAACTGTAACCAGTCTGTAATTCTATCTTTTTAAAAACAGATTCAAGACTGACTTGCCGTTCCTTTAACGTGACCGTTTGTGCAGAACCTGATGCAGCTGCAGTCAGAAATCCAGATAAAATGATAATAGCGGTAAACTTCATAATAAGAAGCAGTTTGTGAGGCTGCATCGAACAAGCCCCCGGCCTTTTTCTAAATCCCTCTCGTGTAGAGAAGGACTTGATTTCCGAGGACAAGGCAAAGCATGCCCGATCAAAAGTTAAGTTCATAACTTCGCTTAGTTTTGGATTGATGAATAATTAGCAGTCCGACAAGTTTGTTAATTGCAGTCAATCCATACTACCTCCCCACCTTCCTGTCCGTTGGTGGGGTTTCGTTTGATTGACCAGCGTAAGAACTAATAATTTTCGAAGGAGGTTGATTTATTTATGGACGATGAGCTTTCTTCCATCTATTGTGAACCGTACACCACTATACTCAAATACTTTTAATGCATTGGATAAATTTGTATTCATCGGGATTTTGCCGGATATATGTCCATCAGGTACGCCATTATCATATTCTATATTGATATCATACCAACGGGCAAGCTGGCGCATGATTGCTGCAATATCAGCGTTGTTCATTTTGAAGAAACCGTTTTTCCAGGCGAGGACTTGTTCGAGGTCAGGTGAATGATCAATGCTAATTGGTAAACTTCCTTTGACCTGCGCCTGTTCACCTGGTTTCAATAAAACGACGCTCTTCGACGCGAGACTATTTACAATGACACTTCCTTCCAATAACGTAACTTTTAAATTACCATCGTCTGCGTATGAATTGATATTGAAATGTGTCCCTAGGACTGCAACGCTTGTTTCACCTTTTGTGACATGGAAGGGATGTTTTTTATCGTGTGCAACTTCAAAATATGCTTCACCTGTAATGCTTACCTTTCTTTCACCACCAGTGAATACTACGGGATACCTGATAGATGACTCAGCGTTCAGCCACACTCTTGAACCGTCAGATAAGGTAATGTCGACTACGCTGGAGCCACGGGGGTTGGTTAAAGTATTATAGAGAAGCTGTGAGCTGTCGGGTGTTAGCTGTGAGACATCGGGAAGATCTCGATACGCGATCTTTCCATCTGATAATTTTCTAATATCAATTTTCCCCTGTTGCGCCAAGCTGCCGTTCCCTGCGCTGTCCAAGTATACGTTACTGCCATCGCTCAACGTGATTGTCGCCCGATTTATTTCAGGAGCCTTGACGTCTGTTGATTTTACAATCTCTTTAGGCTTACTATCCGTAACAGGTTTGTTGCTCATCCATATAAAATAAGCCCCAATGCCAAGTATTGCAATGACAGAAGCAGCTATTAGGAACCGGCGGATAGAAAATGTCTTAAGAACTTTCGTCTCCTCTATTCCATCACAATTCTCGTCCCCCTGCATTTCCGATATCTTGGCGTTCTCAGCTTCTGCAGTTCCCAGGTTTAATGGTAAAGTTTCATTCCGGGTTTCCAGAATCCGGTTGTATAAACTTTCCCAATCCACTTTAGTTTCACCCAAACCTTCATAGCTCTCCCATATACCCAATACGTAATTTTCAAAGGTTCCATCATCTGCATTTTGCACAAACCATTCAGCCAGCTCACGGACTTCTTCTACTGATGCTGTACGATCCGTGTGCCGACCTAACAATTCTATGATTCTCTGGTTTGAAATGGCCATAAATTAATGATGTTCCATAATGCAGACAGCGACGTCCACGAAATGTACCAGTCACACTTAAAATAATTTGACAAAGTTTTTTGCGGTGCCTAATTGTCGCAGAAAAGCAGAAGACATATTACAAAAAAACCGCCCTGCTGTGTGGCCTTCTTAATTGTCTGGATTGCTTGCGCCAAGTGATTTCTTACTGTATTCGGAGACAGTCCCATTTTTTGGGCAATCTCTTCCCTGCTCAACCCCTGTTGTTTACTTAGTTTAAAAACCATCGCCTGTTGTTCCGGTAACGCAGCGATTGCTTTTTCCATTAGCTCATATTGCGCTTCGGTCGTCATGTATGTAGTGTCAGATGCAAATGAAAAAGGTTCATTAACACCTGGTTCATTAAGATTTGCTTTCAACTGATTCTCCCTGGCTTCTTTTTTGAAATGAGTATAAAGTGTGCGGTAAAAGACAGTGAAAAGGTAAGATGAAGGCTTATCAATGTTTATCAGTTTGTCGCGTTTCTTCCAGATGGTGACAAACACTTCCTGCACGATTTCTTCGGCTACCCATTGTGAATTTGACATCTTTAATGCCACGCCATAAAAGCGATCTTTATACAAATCAAAAATTCTCCTGAAGGCGTAATCACTGCCTTTTGATAACTGCTGTAACAGTTCTGTTTCATTATAGATGGTAGAGCCTGACAAGAATTATTTTAAGATTTACTAGCTATCAGCAAATACAGATCTAATAATAAGAGTGATCACTTACAAATTTTGCTGCACCCTTTTCTACTCAAAGGAACAAATATTCTTTTAACCAGAAAAATTAACAAAAAAAGGATGATTGTCAACTGGTACATTTTGCAAGTGCTGGTGTCCGCTAATTTGAACATTATTCATCGCTCATGAACGGGATTTTATCAACTATGCGAAATTCGAATGAAATTTCGTACGAATCTTTATTTGCCATTTACCGGCAGCGAGTTTATGACCAGGTTTATGCAATGACCCGATCAGCCTGGCATGCGGAAGAAATCGTACAGGATGTCTTCCTACGTGTATGGTTACATCGCTCCAAACTTTCTTCCATTAAAGACATGGAATCCTGGCTGTTTATCATTACCAAGCGCTTTGTTTTTGACTACGTACGAAAAGAAGCACGAAACCGCAATTTTTATAGTTCGTATAAGTATTCGCGTGCACTCAGTTCCGGGCCGGATAGTCTACTGCCTCTTCAATGCCAACGATTGATTGATGAAGCGTTATCAAACCTGTCTCCACGTGAACGCCAGGTTTACCATATGAAACAAATCGAAAGAAAGAGTCGTATTGAAATTGCTAAGGATTTGAATATATCTGAAGCGACCGCTGTGCATTATATCAAGCAGTCAATGGTGAAGATGAGGAATCTGATTTATGATCGACTGGAGGTTAAACGCGCTTAAGATCTCTCCTGATTTTAACAATCTAAAAGGATTGATATAGGTTTTAACGCGTCCGATGGAAGTTCTTTGAAATTTTGTAAGGATTCAGAAAGATTGAAATGTTACGTCCTTTTCCATTTTAAAATGTTCACGTCTCAAAATTGAATTCAAGATTATCGCATTGCGGTAGGGACCCATACCAAGGTCAGCCGAATTAAAGCCATGCGTGCCTGAGTCCGCATTCTGTATAAAAACAGAATTGTTGCTATCGATGGAATAGTTTCGGTTAATCAAGAGCTCGTCGTTTTCATTGCGATTTATATGGTTTAACAGCGGGTCCAGGAAATCCGGTAGTGCCTGCCTGTATCCTGTTGCGATGATCAGGGATGCTGTGTGATGCAGAAATGACTTTTTCATTTCATTATGCAGGAAAGATGCTTCTATAGTTTCTCCGCCCGTAATTATTTCAGTGAGTTCACAATTGGTGCGCAGTGTGACTGTATTACCCGGTTCGAAGATATTCTGCAGGTATAGTTTATCATAGATATCATTAATTAAATGATAGTTGATGCCTTTATAGAGACTATCCTGTTTTGACAGTGTTTGTTTTTTTGTTTCAGCATCCAGTGAAAAAAAATGATCAATGTAACCGGGTGAGGTCATCTCGAGTGTCAACTTCGAATACTCCATAGGGTAGAAGCGTTCTGACCTTGTAAACCATGACATGCCGTCACTGAATTTATGGCGGTGATCCAGCAGATCATAAAAGATTTCAGCCGCGCTCTGACCGGAACCGACGATTGTTACGGAAGATTCTTTTAGTATGCTTTGTTTCTTTTCCAGGTATTCACTGCTATGAAATATACGCGGATGATTTATACCTTTCGCATGTTGCGGTAGTGATGGGATAGTTCCGATTCCAACAACAATGTGTTTGGCATGAAATTCTTCAGTTGTTCCATTATGTATATCCTGAATACTAACTCTATAATGTTTGCCGGATTCATTGTACGTGATTGCGGTACAAGTTTTACCAAAGTTCAGCGTTTCCAGTTTTGAAGCTGCCCACTGGCAATAGCGATTGTATTCAATGCGTGTCGGAAAATACTGTTCATGAATGGCGAACTTAAACATATTACCGGTTGCTTTCAGCCAGGCCAGATAACTGAATTCACTGCAAGGTTCTGCCAATGTTACAAGGTCAGCAAAGAAAGGCACCTGCAATCTTGAACCTTCAATTAATAATCCAGGATGCCAGTTAAAACACTCTGCCTGGTCAAAGAATAAACAGGAAAGTCCAGGGATTGAACTGCACAGTGCGGCGAGACCAAGGTTGAATGGACCAATGCCGATACCAATGATATCGTACAATTTTGTTGATTTCATAAAACGATTTATTGATTGGAAATTTTCAGTTTGCGTTTTTCAACCAGGACAGTCAGCATGTTTGTGACACTTGTGGTCAATAGCATCAACCCGATAGTTGCCGACATATTCAGCTGTTTGTAGGGAATGAATGGCAGGAGTGATGCTATTACCAGCCACTGTATTATATAGATGAGCGTAATGTTTCTGCTGTTCCAGGTCAATATTCTGAACAATTGATTATTCTTACAGTGTTCACTCAACCAATTCCAGCAATACAACGTTAACAAAACGATAGCAAGATGTTCGATTGTTTCTGCCGGGTATGTCCTGTAAAATGAGGTTTCAACATCCGGATGATAGAGGATTTCAGTGAACTTTGCGACGAGTATTAAGATTATGCCTATGTTCCTGATGTCGTCGAATGCACCTGGCTTCCCGTTTTTCAAATACCAGCCGATTGTTAAACCTGCCAATGGATATACAATCCAAGGGAATACAGGAAAGAATGTTTGAGGTGGCTGGCCACTGATTAACTGAAGAAAATAATTTATTAAAGTGTTCTGCGCGCTGATGTCCCAACAAAAAGGTGAGCAGATGCAGACGACAGCAGCTGCAAAAACTGAAACAATCTGCCAACTGGAAAACCTGGTAATGAAATACAGCATCAACAAGGCGATTGCTGCGAAATGAAGAATGTCGCCAATAGACAAAAGGTATAATACCGGCGACAATGTTCGATCAAAATTTAAATCTGCTTTTAATCCTGCCGGTAAACAGCCTGCCGAATAAGGCAAAACGAATTTGAAGAAGTTTAATGCATAGCCTGCGATTAATAACGATCCCGACCGCTTCAACACATTTTGAAACGATACTGATTCCTTAAAAGCAAAGTTTACACCAAGCAACAGCATGAAGAGCTGCGCGCCGGGACCTTCAGCGATAAACCGAAAAATAATACCCAGGATTGAAGTGTATAACCCCGGATCACTATAAAACATCATTGTATGTATCGGTGCAATCATCATGACCGTGAAGCCACGGGCGAGATGGAGACTAATGATTCGTTTCATGGAACTGTTCTTTAGTGAGGCAATAGAGGTTGGCGGTCTTATAAGACATTTTAATCGCATGCAAAAACGTAAACCCTAACTTTTGGAGAATGCGGTTGGAGCGCTCATTTTGAATATCCGGCTCGGCGAACATCCGCTTTGCTTCGGAAAAGCTGAAGTAATAGAAAAGGAAAGCACGTACGAGATGAACTGACAAGCCACTTATCGCCCTTTCATTGGGGCTCATCAATAAATGAAAACCGCAATCGCTGTCATCCGCGGTAATATATTGCTGAATCTCGTCGGCAAGTACCCTGTACACATCAAACTGACATACCGGCTTGTCATCCAATAACCCGATATAGGAATGGCCATTTGAATTTCTTTGTATCGAATAATAGGTATTATAAACTCTTTCTTTCGGACCATCGAGTTGCCAATACTTTAAAGCGTACCGGCGGTTCACCCAATCAAATATCATATCCAGGTCCTTATCCATATCCATCGAACGAAAGGATATTGTTGCATTCAGCTCAACCACCCTGCGGGAGTATAGAGTTGAACCCGGATAGATTAATGGCTTTATAAAGAGCGGCTCAAACTTATATAATGAACTATTTGCCATGCAGTCATGTTTTGTTGCACTGCAAACTACCCACCGATGCCAGCAACGGTTGTACGAAAAGCGTATTCGATTTTATTAAAAAAATAAACCATCCATGAATGAATTTGAGCTAAGTGCGCCCGGCCATGATATCGAGATTGTTAACGAAATACCGGATCGATTGCAGTTATTATCGCTGAAGGGAGCAGACTCTTTATATTGCCATACGAGTTTCGGCGATTTATTCTTTAATCACTACTGCGGGGAAGGTTTTGATATCTGGAAAAGCCATTACCTTATCGAGCGACATGCAACAGTCAGGGGCAGCAGCAATAAACCGGTGCTTGAATTTTCAGTGATGTATGAAAACAGCTTTTTGATCGACTGGAAGGATGTTGTCAAAACAAATCTTCCTTACAAACAGATTGAAATGTATTACGCTCCCTATGTTGACAACTATGCGGATTTCAAAGGAGGGCAACAATTCAGCACGGTTGACTTTCATTATCACCGGTCTTTACTCGATGAGTACACCAGTGATTTCCCGGTACTTGGTCATTTTATGGACAAGGTGCATGGTGATAAAGCGGCGAGATTATTTAACGGCAGACAGTTCACGTCTCCCTCCATGGATATTGCGATAAAAGAAATGACCAGTTACTGCTTCCGCGATGCACTTGCCGCACGATATTATGACTCGTATGCGCATATCATTCTGATACAGTTACTAGAGCGAATCTCCGATTTCAATCCACAGGCCAGGCATTTTTCCCCTGCAGACAAGGAGAAAGCCTATGAAGCAAAGCGTTTGCTCAGTACCGATTTTGAAAAGTCATATACCATAAAACAGCTTTGCCAGAAACTGCAGACCAATCCCTATAAACTCAAGACGACATTCAAATATCTATTCGGCAACAGTATCGGTAAGTATAAAAAATCAGTAATCATGGAACAGGCAAGAATACTCCTGCAAACGACGAGTCTAAGCCTCGATGATATTTCCTACCGGTTGGGCTACAGCTCGCAGCAAAGTTTCTCTACTGCTTTCCGGAACTATTTCAGGAATGTTCCGAGTCATTACCGGAGGAAATATTGAAGGTCCATAACGAAATTACCATACAGATACCTGACTATAAAAATTAAACTATCCATGAATGAATTTGAGCTTAGTGCGCCCGGACATGATATCGAAGTTGTACAGGCTATACCCAATCGTTTTCATTCCCTATTACTTAAAGGAGCTGAAGCTACTTATTGCCATGCGAGTTTCGGCGATTTAGTTTTTAATCATTACGCAGGCGATGGATTTGATATCTGGAAGAGTCATTACCTGATTGAACGGGAAGCGGTAGTGAGCGGTAAAAGCAACAAACCAGTTCTTGAATTTACCGTCATGTACGAAAACGGTTTTTCCATTGACTGGAAAGATGTCGTAACAACCAATCTTCCTTACAAGTTAATCGAAATGTATTACGCACCTTATGTCGAAAATACCGCCATGTTCAGAGGTGATCAGCAACTCAGCACTATTGATTTCCATTATCATCAGTCGTTACTGGATGAATATTCGGGCGATTTCCCTTTGCTCGACCAATTCATGAACAAAGTCCGTAACAATAAAGCTGCCCGATTATTCGATGGCAAGCTACTCTCCTCTCCTGCCATGGATATTGCAATTAAAGAAATGATAGCCTTTAGTTTTCGCGATGCGCTGGCTGCGCGTTATTATGATTCGTATGCACATATTGTTCTTATTCTACTCCTTGAGCGCATTTCCAATTTCAATCCTTTAGCCCGGCATTATTCCGACCGTGACAAAGAAAGGGCCGTCGAAGCCAAACGTCTTCTGACCATTGATTTTGAAAAGTCCTACAGCATTAAACAACTTTGCAAACTACTTCAAACCAATCCCTATAAACTCAAAACTACCTTCAAGTATCTTTTCGGTACCAGCATCGGAAAGTACAAGAAATCAGTGCTGATGCAGGAGGCAAGAATTCTCCTGGAAACAACGACATTAAGCCTTGATGATATCTCCTACCGGTTAGGTTATAGTTCGCAGCAAAGCTTTTCAACTGCATTCCGGAATTATTTCAAGAATGTTCCGAGCCATTTCCGGAAGAAATATTAGGTAAAAATTTTAATGTTTTGTCGATTTCAGAATAGTATTGCGGATTCAGTTGATGCTTCAATAATGTAATGCCTCTAGTTATTTTGTTGTTTACCTTCCCCAAAGACCAATTAAGACGACTTGCTATCTCTTTTCTTGGGATCCTATCTATGAAATGCAATCGTACAACTTTAGCATTATCTGCGGGTAAATTATTTATCGCATGGTCAATACAATCCTGATCGAAAAGCTCTGGTCTTTTCGAAAAAATTAGCTCAGAAAGAGTCTTCATAAAACCGCGTTCAATTGGATTGCAATTTAAATAATAAAAAGCTATTTGCTGATAATATTATCAGCATGACCGGACTGCTCTTTTGCTTTATTGCACGGGAGAATGAAAAAGCCTGGCAAATCAAAGTTCGATCTCGCAGTTATTGCTCTCGTAAAAGATGTACGGGAAGCGAAAGGCTTTACACAAGATGACCTTGCACTATTCCTTGATGTAGATAGAAGTTATATAGGACATATCGAGAGTCCGGGAACTCGAGCTAAATACAATTTAAATCAATTGAATCGTCTTGCTTTTGAGATGAAATGTTCTCCGAAAGAATTTATTCCCAAAGAAGCCTTTGCTGAAACGATTAAGTCTGGAAGAAGAAAACAAAAGAAATAAATTGCGGGTTATAAAGCCTGCTGTTTTTTAACCGCGCTACACGAGCTCACTTTTTTACCCCAACCACCCATCCATCTCCTAAACATAATAAAGAAAGATAATCTCCCTGTTATTTAAGTTCAATTACCTGATTATGGGCATCTCTATAGAGTAAAATTCTACCGAAACTGCTTTCTATTGGCAAACCGACTTCCACCTCATTAAAATACCCGGAAAAATCTATCCCCTCTGCAATAATGAGCCAATGCTGGTGACGGCTTGCGTAACCCGATAATTTCTTCTCCTTTGGCGCCAGTACTAATTGCAACTCTTTTGAAGTTAACGGAGGAACGAGGCCGCCACCGCTATGCGTATAAAGTGTTTCCATACCATCAAATCTACTAATCGCCATGTCTCTGACGCCGGGGTAAAAGCCCCGGTATCCATTTGCCATGATATCCTTCCTGGTGGCTGAGCGCCACTCCGGGCTGAGCGCCACTCTTCGCCTGCAAGATCGCCCCGAAATTATCCAGATGCAGATAATCGAAATTGTTTTTGAGTTTTGGAATTTGCCGGAGAACGTCGCTTGGCAGGGAGTCGATAAGGGTTGGGTACTGGTTTCGCCTGAGTGTAACACCGTTTTCAAAATCAATAGCTATAGAATATCCCGGCGGATATTTTTCTTTCACCCGGTCTACTACGCCGGTATTAACCCTAGTTTTTGAAAACTTCCCGTTCTTTCGATTTAGAATACCCTCCGTCGAGGTCGCTGAAGATTTCGGTTGTTTCAATGCAGATAGTCTGGCCGTGGGGTTGATGGGTGGAAGCCAAAGCAGGTTTACACCAGCCTAAAAATCCTCGTTAGACGTAAGTGATTTTCTTTTGCTTATTAATGACCTTTACAAAACGGTAATCCTTGATGCCGCTATCAAGAATTGCAACATAACGGTCAACCGGATACTCCTTATACTTCTGGTTAACGAAATTTTCGAAAAACTCAAGCATTCCATCTTCCAGTGGAGCTACCCAGTAAGAAAGCATCCATGATTTCCCGTTGTAGTCTGATCCGGTCAGTCTGAAATCATGATTCTTTTTATCCTTCGAAAACTTCTTTTTTATCAAATTAATTTTTTCGATGAGGTCTTTTTTTGTTTTGGTTCCGAACTCAAGAATTTGGACTGCTGCATCTTTGGAAAAACTAAGGCTACTATCCTCGAGCGCCTTCACCAGATTCTTAATCGGTTGTACTGAATAATGTTTCATTTTGGGGTAAAATCTTGAAACTCTGCCATCTTTGTATGCATAATATTTGTCAAACGCGTCTGCCATCGATTCAAGAAAAATAACATTTGATCTCTCGTAAGTAGATTCAATCATGTCCCCAAACCACAAATTCCTTGTGAGGTAATATCCCAAAATATCAATCTCATCACTGATCATAAATTTCTCGAAACTGAAAAAAACCTTTCTTCTGTGTAAATAATGTATGAAGTAAGACGGGCCTTCCATGTGTTCACAGACCGCACGCAAATCATACAAAGAAACAATCCAGGGGAAAGTTTCCTTCGTGAAAAGTCCAAGCGGGTTATTTACTTTCAGATTGCAAGAGAACGCGCTGAAATCTTCTAACATGAGTGATATAAAAAAAGCATTTTGAAAACGGGTACCATCAATTATTATCTTCTCTCCTTTTTTGTTTTTAAATACAACATCTTGCTTACCATATAATAAATTGAATGACCGGATAGCCTGGTTATAAGATCCCGTTATGACTTCTTTAATATCCTTTTTAACTCTATCAATATAACCGGACTTTGCACGATCCGAGATGATATGTCCTTTTGCCTCTATTAAGAAGACATAATTATCATAGATTATCAATCCATCCAGTTCCCCGTTTTCGTAAGTCAGGTTTTTATAGTATACAGCATCTTTCAGTACCTCAACCAAATACTCCATTCCTTTATCCAGTAAAAAGTCATGGCGATGCTGCTTGTACTTGTCGCGTGCCTTCGCATCTTTTAGCAGATATTTCTGAAAGAGTCTGTCCAATGAATAATCCAATAACGCAACGGAGGGTACGATGTAGCGATCTGTGTGTTTGACTAAAGGCCGATCCTTTAATGGGCTCATGATTTCTGGTCCTATCGTTTCGCCACCTATACCAAATTCAAGAGATAAGATATCCAAAAACTTCTGAACTTTTTCAACATCGATATTTTCAATTGCCGCAATAGATTTTGCCGAAAAGCTCAACGTTTCGCCCATCATAACCATTTCATACGTCTGCATACTTTGTTCAAAGTTCATCCGGATATGATGATCCTGCATATTCTTATACTCAGCAAGCATTTCCGGAGGGTAAAAATTTTTAGGTATCGTGCCTCTCCGTTTATAAGCGATTATCTCCTCGTAATGTTCTTTAATAGCATTACGGCACCGGGTCATAGCCATAGTGAATTGCGACTCGATATAATCACCGATAGTCAGGCAGATATTAACCGCTTCTGAAACACTTACACCTATCAAACTTTTAAAATAGTCCTCATACTTTTCATATAGCCCGTTCAAAATATCAAAATGAAAAGATTCGAACGTCGGGTTCCTCACCGTAAGCTCATATGATGACATAAGCTGGGCAATCTGTATGCCCGGTTCGACAGATCCATCCGGATTTCTCGTATTATATTTTGAATGATGGATAAATGAGTATTGACTTATAACTCCACTGGCCAACTGATTTATCTTCTGCAAATCTTCAGCAACTGTGCGCGATGCACTGAACTCGCGATGCCCCAATGAAAATGGATATTTCAGGCATATTGCTGCAACGTACTCCGGTAGTGCAGGTTGGTTTAGCGATTGTTCTTCGCTGGCCATTGCAATCTGGTTTTTTGCAAAGGAGTTTGCTATAACCATAAATGATCCGTACTCCTGAATTAAGGATTCTAGTTCTTTAATCCCCGCAGCAAGTCTGGCTTTCATTTCTGAAAGCAGTTGTTCATAAGTCTTCGCTTCTTCCATGGAACAAAGGTATTTCGGTTTGGGAATTTGCGCTAAAGACGCTACCGCCTTTGCAGTAGCTAACGACGAAAGCCAAAAATTCCCGAAATTTGCCTTTCAATCTGAACAGTCAATGTTGACTCAGGGAGCGGTCAGACTGAAAAAGTTCTTTGCGGTGTTGTTTTACCTTGTGCTGATAGTGATGTATGTGAGGGAATTTACAGAGTCTGTTAATAGTTTATTTTTTAACCCCCCTGTTCAAAAGCAGGTACAAACTATAAAGGAGGTTAACATGGGAAAAAACTACATAGCTTTTTACACAACACCCGCAGGAACCAGTAAGGTTGACTCCCCTGAAACTCATTCAATATAGAACCCGGTAATGCCGGGTTTTTTGTTTTTATTCCGCGATTTCTGACATTCCGCTTTCGGTAGCGGGGTTAACCTGTTAATCCCGGTGTTTTCATGAGAGATAGTTGTTAAAAGCGTCTAACTCCCAGTCAATCCTTCCATCAAATTACTTAACCAAACTATCGTTTCTTCTACTGTATTACCTGTTGCCGCCATCATGTTTTTTATAAACGGAGATTTTTCTTCGCCCCCGATATGTTTCTCTACACTACTGCGAACGCGGTCAAGCAATTTTTCATTCGAACCAATAATCTTCCTGATTTCCCGTCCAATCACTACAGCAGCTATCTCTACCATTGTATCCGGTAACTCTTCTTTCAGGTAAAGATCGCTGTGCGAATAAACGAGATCGGTTTGCAGATCAAAAAAGTCACGGACAATAACGCCTATGTCCCTGGCATCCTTTCCTCTTTTTTCAGGACGATCATCAAAGGCAATTATCTTCAGCAATATGATCGAAGGAAGCGTTGCAATTTTAAAGCGATGACCGGTCGATAATTCTACCTCTTCCGTTCCCCGTTCAAATACTTCCTGAAATCCGTTTACATGAACCGTGTTCAATCCAGGCCCCTCTATTTTTACCGCATCATCAATTTCCATTTCCCCGCCAAACGGTAATATATCCACCTGAAGACCTCCGGGTGCGAGCATGACGAATTGATTTGTCGTTGTTTCGATAAACCCTTTTTTCTCTTTTAAAAATTTTCTTAGCGATTCATATTGGTTCAGATCGGCTACCAATACTGCAAAATCAATATCCTTCGTTCCTATGATACGCTTTCCCCCTCTCGAAAACCATTCATCTCTCGCTACAGCCCCTATTAGATAAAAATCCGTTTTATTTTCAGCAAATGCTTCTTCCAATGCATCCAATACATCTTTTTTAAGTCCAATGTTCCTTACTCATCGTATTCCTGTTTTAAAAATTTATCATAAATCATTTCCGCTGTTTCGATGCAGCGGGGATCACCCGTCATCAGCAGATCAGCATAGACCACTGTGAAAGGCGCAATATTGTTATGGCCCGGCTCATCCGTCTTCCAGAACTTATCATACATGATCACATGTGCGTTCCCGGTAGTTTCCTGCGGGATCAGAATCCAGTCCCGCATCAATTTATTTCTTTCGTTTGTGTAAACAGTTAACTGCGCCGGATTCAGGTATGTTGTCAAAAATTCGCCGGCCGGCTCACCTCCCCAGGCGGTGTGGCCAGGTGTCAGTGGTAATGTGTGCCAGTTTTCTATATTTTCTTCGTGCCGAAACCTAAATGCCCCGATAAAGTTTGCGGGTTTGAGTATTTCTTCATAGCCGGTTATCCAGCGATTCAACAGCTCTTTTTTGTTCTGCAATTTCATTTCCCGGTTATTGACCTGCAGGATAAAGTTTGCTTCCCTTAAACCTTCTACTATGGTGGTTATATTGCCCAGCGCCACACCCGCTTCTTCTGCAATCCTGCGGTACTGATAGTTGATTGCGTTTTTATTCTCCAGGAGGTGTAATATCACTTTGAGGCCTGTTTTATTGAATGCCCGGTTACGCTCTTTGTCTGTTATTTGCGCGTTCTTGTTACCCTCTATCCAGATGTAATGCTTAGGGGTGTGCAGGTATATGTTGCCGGCCAAATCCAGGTAAGCAATGTTTTCCTTTCTTAAAGCTTCTTTCAGCTTCGGAAATATCTCCACGGCGATGACCATCAATGGCTGATGGAGTTTTGCCTGATCCATTATCCCGGGCAGGTTGTGATTCCGCAATTGTTTTTTTACTTCGACATAGAAGGCTTCGTTGCCGTTGGTTAACCTGAATTCAAGGCGGCCGTCAATCGCTGTAGTGTCATGGGTTGCCTTCCAGGCTCCCGTCAAGCCGGTGTTCTCCTGCAGCTGGTCGAGGGCTGCCTGTGCTATCTGGGTTTCGTTCATAAAATTTATTTGTTCAGGTTACGTGAACAGGCAAATTAATGAACATTTTGGTATTAACCTCTATTTCGTTCAATTTTATTTTGTGTTCAGGAAACGTGAACATTCTAAAATATTGAACAATTCTGATTGTGTGGGCTTTATGATCTGCGGCTTAAAAATCTACTTTTCGGAAGGGTTTTGTTTACATTTTTAGGTTGTTTACGAATCGTAAACAAGTCAGATTGGTAAACAAAGATGAGTTACCGAATCAAATATGTTTGCAAGTTGAATACTTGTAAAAATTAGATAGACAATTAAATTCGCAATTCGCGAATCGCGAATCACGAATTATTCTTTATATTTGCGGGATGAGAAAGCACCATGGAATGAGACCTCAGGACATAGTAATTCTTTTAAAAATTGTCGCAAAAGATAAAGTTTCCTGGCAAAATAAGGATGTCGCCCAGGAACTCTTTATCAGCAATGCAGAGGTGTCGGATTCACTGTCGCGTAGCAGCCTGGCCGGGTTATATCAAGCCCAAAATGAAAAAAAGGTGTATCGCCAGAACTTACTTGAATTTATTGAACACGGTTTGCACTATGTGTTTCCAGTCGCGCCAGGAGGACTGGTGAACGGAATTTTCACCGGCCATGCCCACCCTTTTATGGCCAATTTATTTCAAAGTGAACTTCCTTATGTATGGCCTGACTTTAAAGGAGAAGTACGAGGAATGAGCATTGAGCCACTTTACCCTACCGTTGTAAAGGCAGCGAGGCAAGACCCTGAACTTTATAAAATGCTCGCCCTTATTGATGTTATTCGTGTCGGACGGGTCAGGGAATGGAAGATAGCCATTAGTGAACTTAAACGAATATTTGGTCAATGAGCCAGCAGAACATAATCCGTATAAAAGCTGTTCACAACGCACTCGGCGAACTGAGAGATAAAGTAGTGTTTGTCGGTGGCGCAACAGTCGCCTTATATGCCGACCGGATTGCCGCTGAAGTCAGGCCAACTGATGACGTCGATATACTTGTGGAAGTCTATTCACGCTGGCATTACGGAGAAGTAGAAGACCACTTAAGAAAGATGGGATTTGTTAATGATATCACCGCAGCGTTTGTAGGGCGCTTTTTGATTAAAGGGTTAATCGTAGATGTCATGCCAACGAATGAAGATATACTTGGATTTTCCAATTTATGGTATAAGCGAGGTTTCCAAACTGCCATTGATTATAAAATTGATGACCTCACAATTGTTAAGATTTTTGATGCGCCGTATTTTATCGCTACAAAACTGGAAGCATTTAATAACCGTGGCAATAATGATGGCAGATTCAGCGATGCTCTGGCGAGCGAGTTCTTTCATCAGTGATTCATAACGATCCTTCCGATGAATAAGATGAATGATGTTGAGCGTCACACAACAAACATATGGTTTATCTAAGTTTGTTCGGGCATACGGCTAATATCGACCAAATTCGTAAAATCGAATACTGTTTTCATTCTTTCATAGCCTAGAGCGCGGCCGAGATTTGTATCCTACAAAACAAAGATATGCTTCACCAAATATCCTGGCGCGCTTACCTCTGGACGGTTGTTATTGCGATCATCATTTTCTATGTGTGCCTGTTCTTATTTTATTACCGGAAAGAATATAAGCAATTCTTTAAAAATCTTCAGCAGGGCAAACTCCGGTTCTCTGCCGGTGAAGAAGAAGGTTCTGATGCTGTGAATTCATTACAAGGGCTATTACAGGAACTGAATGATTTTTTTATTGCGGTTGATCGTCAGACTAACAAGGACGAATTAACCGAGTCGCTCCGGGTCAAACTCAGCGCCTATGGTTCTCAACTTGACCGGACCCATCAAAGCAAAATAAATACCTATATCATAAACGAATCGCGCAAATTATGCTCCATCCATCTTAGCGAGGAAGATCTACGTGTGCTCTGGGAATGATTGGATGGAGCGCCTGAAATTATCCAATTACTATAAATGCTTTAGTGAAGTATGAAAACGAGGAATGTGAAAGTGTTTACGAAAAAAGTTTTGTTCATTCTTGCCAGCTTAACGGCAAATCTATTCAGTCAGTCAGGATTGTTTGCACAGGACGGCAATGCCGGTATCAATGAGGCGAATACACAAGTCAGAAGTTATTTCGCAGCGGGTACGAATCTCATGTATGCCGTTGGCGCGATACTGGGTTTAATCGGCGCCGTAAAAGTTTACCAAAAATGGAACAGTGGCGATCCCGACACAGGCAAAGTTGCAGCAGCATGGTTTGGGTCATGCGTATTTCTCGTAGTGGTGGCGACGGTGATTAAATCGTTTTTTGGGGTATGAGGTGTCAGGTGCCAGGTGACAGGTGACAGGTGTGAGGTGGCAGGTGCCGGGTGACAGTTGTGAGGTGTGAGGATTTGCCAGACATTCAAAAAGACTATTGTTTTTCTTTTCACCAGCATTGTTTTACATCATATAATCGTCAACGAATTTTTAATCGAATCAACCTAGTTAACAATAACTATTAATCATTAAATCGTGCGTTATGACTTACTGGCTGATCGGGTGGTCGCTCTTTAAAATCTGGTTCAAAAATACATTTTAAAGATAGCCATGAAAACAAACGGGTAATGCAAACACCCAGCGCATTACCCTATGAAAATTCAGCATGTGGATTAAGAACAGCGGAGGGAATTATGAGCAGTGTGTATTCAATCAACAAGGGTATCAATAAGCCTATTGAGTTCAAAGGCCTCAAGGCGCAATACATCTGGTGGCTCGGTGGCGGCCTTCTGGTCCTGCTCGTTCTCTTCGCTGTTCTTTATATCTCGGGTGTGAATTCATTTGTATGCATCGGGATCATTGTTATCTGTGCGACTGCCCTGTTTATGCAGGTCTTTAAGCTTTCGCGAAAGTATGGTCAGTACGGAATGATGAAGGCGGTGGCGAAAAGATCACTACCGAAAGTGATAAAGAGCTATTCCCGAAAACCATTCCTGAAACTTAATAAAGAATTTAAAGGATATAATCATCTCCGGATAAAACATAAAATTTCTTAGCGATGCAGAAGGAACTGAAAGATATATTTCCGATTATGGGTGTGGAGCATGACTGCATACTTTCCAAACAGGGAGATGTGACGATTGCTTACGAGGTTCAGTTGCCGGAACTTTTTACCTTGTCGGATAATGATTATGAGGCATTGCACCAGGCGCTGATCAAAGCAATTAAAATTCTTTCAAAGAATACGATATTTCATAAACAGGATTGGTTTACAGAATCTAATTATAAGGCGGATTTTTCCAGGGAGGATAAAAGCTTTCTAACAGGATCGAGCGAACGCTTTTTTCATGAGCGGCCCTATTTAGATCATCAATGCTATATCCTGATTACGAAGAAACCTTTGAACCGAAAGCCAGGCAGTTCTTTGTTTTCATCTTTGCTGCGACGATCAATTGTTCCGGAAGAGACTTTGAAACCGCAGGTGCTGCAGGATTTCCTGGATAGTGCAGGACAGTTTGAACGAATACTAACGGATAGTGGGTTTGTGCGACTGACGCGTTTGAAGAATGATGATTTAACAGGACATCATTATTCATGTGGCCTCGTTGAACGCTACATGAACCTGCAACCAAATGAAAATAATTACCTGCTTCGTGATATTAGTTTCGCTGACGGCATCCGCATCGGGAATGAATACTGCCAGCTTTATACGCTCGGCGACGCGGCTAACCTGCCCTCCCATTGCGGCTCCCGCATCAACTACGATAAATATTCGACAGATAAAACAAAGTTCAGTGTCGGTTTTGCATCACCGTTAGGACAACTGCTGCCCTGCAATCATATCTACAATCAATATATATTCCTGGACGACGCGGCTAAGACGATTCAAAAGCTCGAAGGAAAACGTTTACGGTTACAGTCCTTGTCTGCTTACAGCCGCGAGAACGCAATATCGCGCGACGCAACGAATGATTTTCTGAATGAAGCTATTTCACAGCAACGGCTCCCGGTCAAAGCGCATTTCAATGTGCTGGCCTGGACAGATGATAAAGACAAAGGTAAAGACGTGCGTAACCTTGTCTCCTCGGCCCTCGCCCAGATGGATGCTGTGCCCAAACAGGAACTGGATGGTGCGCCACAGATCTACTGGGCAGGTATACCGGGGAATGAAGCAGACTTCCCCATGAATGACTGCTTCGATACGTTCGCGGAACAGGCATGTTGCTTTTTGAACCTGGAAACAAATTACCGGTCTTCGCTTTCGCCGATCGGTGTGCGGCTCGGAGATCGCTTAACCGGGCGACCTGTTCATGTTGATATATCGGATGAACCGATGCGGCGGGGAGTGATTACTAATCGCAACAAGTTTATACTTGGGCCGTCGGGATCGGGAAAATCGTTTTTTACCAATCATATGGTGCGTTCCTATTATGAACTCGGTACGCATGTGGTGCTGGTCGACGTGGGACATTCCTACCGGGGTCTCTGCGATATGGTGAAAGGCTATTACTTCACTTACTCTGAAACGGCGCCGATTCGTTTTAACCCGTTTCATATCGGGGAAGGCGATGTGCTCGACACAGAAAAGAAAGAATCTATTAAAACATTGCTGCTTGCACTCTGGAAAAAGGATAATGAAAACTTTATGCGGTCGGAGTATGTGGCCCTGTCGAACGCGCTATCGATGTATTATGACCGGCCGGTTGCTTTCCGTTGCTTTGATTCATTCTATGAATTTTTATCTACGGATTTTGTCCGTGTATTACAGACCGACCAGGTGAAGGAAAAGGATTTTGATGTTTCAAATTTTTTATATGTGTTGCGGCCATACTATCGCGGTGGTGAGTTTGATTATTTACTCAATGCGACAGAGAACCTTGATTTGCTTTCCGAGCGATTCATCGTTTTTGAACTTGATAATATCAAAGACCATCCTATACTTTTCCCGGTTGTTACAATTATCATCATGGAAGTGTTTATTTCCAAGATGCGAAAACTGAAAGGTATACGGAAAATGATACTGATTGAAGAAGCATGGAAAGCCATTGCCAAAGAAGGGATGGCGGAGTATATCAAATACCTGTTTAAGACAGTACGTAAGTTTTTCGGTGAAGCGATTGTTGTTACACAGGAAGTAGAAGATATTATTTCTTCACCGGTGGTGAAGCAGGCGATTATTAATAACAGCGATTGTAAAATACTGCTTGATCAATCCAAGTATCAGAACAAGTTTGACCAGATACAGGAGTTGCTGGGCCTGACCGAAAAAGAAAAGGCGCTTGTGTTATCCATTAATAAAGCGAATGACCCATTACGGAAATATAAGGAAGTGTTTATCTCCCTCGGCGGCGTATTATCGAAAGTATATCGTACAGAGGTTTCACCGGAAGAATACTTTGCGTATACCACGGAAGAAACTGAGAAGGTGAAGCTGAATCAGTACGCGGCGAAGATGGATGGTAGTATGGAGAAGGCGATCAAGAGAATGGTGGAAGATGCGAGGGAGGAGAAGTTATAAGTAATAAGTTATACGTTTTAAGTTACCCAGGTTGGAGTTTGAAGTTTTATGTTGAAGACAATGAAATATATACTGTTCATAATGGCAGGAGTATTTGCCGGATGTGTTCAGACTAGTTCAGTTGATGTCGAAGGAATCTATACCAGAGAATCTGCAGGTGAATTCAGCCGGGCGTTTGATACTCTCATCATCTTTAAGTATGACTCTTCCGCTACCGGGAGTACCTACCTGATACGACGCAAGACAGGTATTATACGCGCGAAAGAAGGTGTGCCCCAGCCAAAAGAATTTAAAGATGAAAAAATGATTTGTGTCTATGATGAATCTACACACCAGTTAATGAATAAAAAAACAGGCAGACTTTTTTCATTTAAAGATGGAGAGTTGTTGTTTGGGACGGCGGAATATAAACGTGTTGCCAGGTGAGCGGTGTCAGTTGTCAGGGATTACATAAGATTTGCAAAAGTGAAGAGTGAAAATGTGAAGTATGAAAAAGAAAATATTGATTGCGTTTTTTGCATTGAGTTTATCGGTGGCGCCGACTATGCAATCCCATGCAATTGTATGGGTCATCGTGCAGGAAGTGTTGAAAAAAGTATTGAAGGCAATTGACCTCGCTGTACAGCAGTTACAGAATAAAACTATCTGGCTGCAGAATGCTCAAAAGGCGCTTGAAAATGCAATGTCGCAGTTAAAGCTTGATGAAATATCTGACTGGACAGAAAAACACCGTGAGCAGTACGCGAAATATTTTGATGAACTGCGGACAGTGAAAGAAATCATTTCAGGCTATCATAAGGTTAAGGACATCATTAAAAAACAAGGGCAGATTGTTACTGAATACAAGCGGGCGATCGCACTCTTCCGCCAGGATAAACATTTTACCGTTGAGGAGATTGCTTATATGGAACAAGTTTACTCAGGGATTATGGACGAGAGTCTTCGCAATTTAGATCAGCTCTTCCTGGCAGTAAAGGCACTTTCTACACAAATGACTGATGAAAAGAGAATGGAGATTATTAATAACGCGGCTTATCATATCGATCAAAACCTGGATGACCTGCGGCAGTTCAATGTGCAGAATATTAAGCTCAGTTTGCAGCGGGCAAAGGATGAGAATGATGTGGAGGTGGTGAAGAGATTATATGGGTTGTGAGGTGTCTGGTGCCAGATGTGAGGTGTGAGGTGTCAGGTGTGAGGTGCCAGCTTTGAGGTGCCAGGTGTGAGGTGTCAGGTTTTAAGACATATAAAAATGAAAAAGATATTCTTAATACTATTTGTTGTTTTCAGCTTGACGTCGATGGCGCAGGATAATACATCGGCGATGCTGAAACAGATTGCACTACTACAGGTTTATATTGGTTACATCGAAAAGGGATATTCCATCGCACAAAAAGGTTTGAAAACGATCGGTGACATCAAAGATGGTCACTGGAAGATGGATATTGAATTTTTCAATTCACTTAAAAATGTAAACCCGAAGATCCGTGACTATATAAAGGTTGCGGCGATCATGAATCAGCAGGTGCAGATTGTTCGCCTATGTGGCTCGCTTCGAAAACAACGGTTCAATACTGACGAGGTAAATTATATCCATTCAGTATGTGATCATATTATTTCGGAATGTGAAACTAATATCGACCTATTGGTGACCGTTCTAAAAGATGACGAACTGCATATGAGTGATGATGAACGGATTTCGGCGATTGATTCCATTTATAATAAGGTTGTGGACCAATATAGTTTCATCAAAGACTTTGCGGAGAGGGCGAAGTTACTCCTCAGGGCAAGACTGCGTGATAAAAATGACATTAACGTTTTAAAGATACTTAACGGTTTATGAAGAAGGTGTTTTTGTCCCTTGGTTTCGGTGTTTGTGTTTGTCTCGGAAGCCTGCGCTCTTCAGCGCAGGTGGAAGAGGCAAAGCAACTCGCACTGGATATGGAAAAGTTAATTCAGTTCAAACAGATTCTTTCTGATCTGAAAAAAGGATACGAAATATTGTTTGGCGGTTATACGACTATAAAAAATATTGCTGAAGGAAACTTCAGTTTGCATAAAGCATTTCTCGATGGATTACTTGATGTGAGCCCGGCTGTCCGGAATTATAAACGGGTTGCTGATATAGTGAGTTACCAACTTGCGCTCGTGAAGGAGTATAAAAACGCACTGAAGCGTTTTAACTCAGATGAAAATTTTCCTGTTGATGAACTGGATTATATCGCTGGTGTATATGCGAATTTAGTTGATGGCAGCTTAAAAAATTTAGACGCACTTGCCATGGTAGTGACGGCAGGTAAAACAAGAATGAGTGATGATGAACGTATTACTGCGGTTGACGCGATATTCCAGGATATGGAAGATAAGCTTTCCTTTCTACGTTGGTTCAATAATTCGACGATTGTGCTTTCGGTGCAGAGAACGAAGGAAAGAAATGATGTGAGGGTTTCGAAACAGTTGTCGGGTGTGAGGTGAGGGGTGTCGGGTGTCATCTGCCAGGTGACAGATGTCCAATGAATGAAAAGTCAAGAGTGAAAAATGAAAAATGTGAAGATGGGAAAGTGTGTGAAGATAGTTATGTGTTGTGGGGTGTCGGTTGCCTGGTCTATTGCTCTCCATGCGCAGATTGCGGATGAGATGAATAGTTTGCATGGCGTGCTGGATCAACTCTATAGTGAGATGATGCCGTTATGTTCTCAATTAATAGGGGTCGGTCGGGGTCTCGCCGGTTTTGCTGCGACCTGGTATATCGCTTCGCGTGTGTGGCGTCATCTTGCGAACGCCGAGCCGATTGATTTCTACCCGCTCTTTCGTCCCTTCGTATTGGGCTTCGCCATACTCATTTTTCCCTCTGTCATCGGTCTTATTAATGGTGTGATGAAACCAACTGTTACCGCTACGGGAAATATGGTTAAGGATTCAGATAAGGCGATTGCTGTACTGCTTCAACAAAAAGAAGAAGCGATCAAAAAATCAACTGTCTGGCAGATGTATGTTGGTGAGACTGGCAGCGGCGACCGTGATAAATGGTATAAGTATACGCATCCGGAAGATCCTACGGGTGATAATGAAGGCATTTTCGAATCAGTGGGCAACGATATCAAGTTTGCGTTTGCGAAAGCGAGTTATAATTTCCGAAATACGATTAAAGAATGGCTAAGTGAAGTGCTTCGCATTCTTTACGAGGCCGCTGCACTATGTATTGATACAATACGAACATTTTACCTGGTGGTGCTTGCTATACTTGGTCCGTTGGTTTTTGGTATTGCCGTCTTCGATGGCTTCCAGCATACACTTACCATCTGGATTGCGCGATACATAAATATTTTTCTATGGTTACCCGTTGCGAATATATTCGGCAGCATCATCGGTAAGATACAGGAGAAAATGATTGCTCTTGACATCCAGCAGGTGCAGGATTATGGTGACACCTTCTTCTCCTCTACGGACACCGCCTATCTCATCTTCATGATCATTGGTATTGTGGGCTACTTCACAGTACCCACCATTGCCAATTATATCGTGCATGCAGGTGGTGGTAATTCACTATTGTATAAAGTAACAAACTTAATGACTAGCTCATCGCGATCGCTCGTGCAGGGTGGCGCTTCCACCGCTTCGACCATGGTGAAAGATGTTTATGGCGACGCAAAGGGAATGCTGAGTGGGGGAATGGTGAGTAAAGGAAATGATTATTTCAAAGATAAAATTTCAGGAAAATAATGTTCAGGCAATTTAAAAATATTGATACAGCGTTTAAGCAGGTTCGATTGTTTTCGATTGTGGTTGTAGTTTTTTCGTTTTTGATTACCGCCTATTCAATTTACAATACCAGCGCTTCCATTAACGCCGCGCAGCAACGGGTTTTTATACTGGCCAATGGTAAGGCACTGGAAGCTTACAGCGCAGAAAGAAAAGATAATATTCCTGTAGAGGCACGCGATCATGTGAAGATGTTTCACTATTATTTCTTTACGCTTGACCCGGATGAAAAGGTAATTACAACCAATATCACGAAAGCTCTATACCTGGCAGATGGTACCGCCAAGAAACAATATGATAACTTGAAAGAGACGGGATACTATTCCAGTTTGATATCAGGAAATATCTCCCAGGAAATTGTAACCGATTCGATACGCGTTGAAACGGGTGAATACCCTTTTTATTTCAGATTGGCTGGTTCGCAACGAATCATCCGGCCGACATCAATTGTTACACGAAGTTTAGTGACTGAAGGATACTTACGAAATGTATCGAGGTCGGATAATAATCCTCATGGATTTTTGATTGAAAGGTGGAAGACGCTGGAGAATAAAGACGTAAAAACAGAAAACCGATAACGGCCTCCCCAAACCCCTCCCAAGGAGGGGCTTAAATTGATGAAGTGTATGAATAAAGATAATGTGGCAAAGAAAATCGCCAATTCGATTTTAAACGTTCAAAAACGTTTTGCAACGTTTATGAATGCGAAAACGAAAGGATGTTCGGTGAGGACACTGGGGCTAGCGTCCATTGTTGTCTGTGCCGTATATATTTTTCTTAGTGTACTCGCGATAGTGGATGTATTTAAAAAGAAGGCATCCCGTACACACATACCGATTTCCCATATCCGTATGCGTGCTCCCATTAACGAGAAAGAAAAGTCTGTGATAATAGTCAGCGCAGCGGCATACCATCGGATGCAACAATTCAGAGTGGTGATGGATAGCCTTCGTATATGCGATAAAAATTACTATGATAGTATCCTGACGAACCGGCCAGGACTCATGGACAGTATCCAGTTACTCGAAACAATTTATATAAAACAACAACGATAATTTATGACGACTGTGGAATATTCACCTGCTTTCTTACGGAAACGAAAAATGCTTTTAGTCTTACCGATTCTCGTGTTACCCTTTATCACGTTAGCCTTCTGGGCGCTGGGTGGCGGCAAGGTTACTTCTAACGGTAATGCTACAGTGAAAATACCAGAAAGACTGAACTTACAATTACCGGATGCTCGGCTGAAGGACGATAAAAAAATGAATAAGCTCTCCTACTATGAGCAGGCTGCTTACGATTCCGCAAAACGGGAAGAATTGCTCCGTAACGACCCTTACTATAAGATTAAAGCGATTGCCATTAACGATACGGATGCGGTGGTCGATACGAATGAAAAAAAAGTTTATCAAAAGCTCGCTGAACTGGATAAAGTGATGAATGCTAAGAATGATGTAAAGAACGAGTATGATGCCTATCTAAAGGTTCGCGAGCGTTCACGACCTACTGCCATTACTCCTGATGTTGACCGGCTCGAACAGATGATGGACAATATTCATGAATCGGGCAAGATTGGTGACCCGGAAATGAATCAGCTTGATGGAATGCTGGATAAGATTATGCGGATACAGCACCCGGAGGAAGTGCGGAATAATTCAATCAAATTTAAAGAAAAGGTTTTCCCGGTTAGTGTTACCGGTGATCAAAAGGATGTTTCTCTCTTTGGGGTCGACGTGCCTGGTGCTCATTCAGTTCGAGATAGCGGATTTTATTCCATCGATGCTGGTCCAGCCTTAGAAGAGCCCAATTCCATTAAAGCTGTTATTCATGAAACAAGAACGCTGGTCAATGGTTCTGTTGTAAAACTTCGGTTACTCACGGATGTATATGTAAATGCTGTGCTTATACCCAAAGGAAATTTTATTTACGGGAAGGCATCACTCAACGGGGAACGGTTAACGATTGAAATCCCTTCTGTGCGCTATGGCAATTCTGTTTTTCCTGTTGCTTTATCTGTGTATGATCTTGACGGCCTCGATGGTGTGTTTATTCCCGGAGCAATAACGCGTGATGTTGCCAAGGAAAGTTCAGATCGCGCGATACAGGGTGTAGCGCTGAGTTCGCTTGATCCATCAATTGGCGCACAGGCTGCGAGTGCGGGGATTGAGGCGGCTAAAACACTACTGACAAAAAAAGTGAAATTGATAAAGGTTACTGTGAAGGCAGGATATCGTGTGCTTCTGAAAGATAAGAAAGAGTAATATGGATTTCAGTTTCGGAAAAAGCGGGATAACGGCAGCTTACAACTGGGGACAATTCCTGGTAATGTTGACGTCAATTAAGGTTACGGCGATTTGGTAAACAGATGACTTTCATGGATCATAAAAATACAGACGTACTTTTCACAATCAAATTACCGCAGCAGGTTTTCAAGCAAGGTCAGAAGTTCAGAAAATTTTTCTGGTTTGCGAACGATAGCATACGCGGATGAAAGTTTATCTGACTCGAGTTCATCCGGATTCGTGCTATAAACGACTATAGGAATACCCGCTATCCGGGGAAACTTCTGAACAGCTCCCAGAAATTCTAGTCCGTTCATCAACGGCATATTAATATCTAAAAATATAAATTCAGGGAGATAAATATCCTTTTGCAGTTGTTTGAATGCGAGGTCGCCGTTTTCAAATGAAACTGCACGGATGGAGTCATCAAACCGCGCCAGTCCATCAGAGAGAAACTCAACATCCTCTTCATCGTCATCGACAATATAAATATTCATAGCTGAGGCTAATTTAAATTAAAGTGAAGTATAAATCCCGTGCGGCCCGGACAATATTTTAAAAAAAAATTAGTACGGGAAATCCCTGAGCATATTTTTTTTAAAACATGCCTCTGGTTCCGGCCTTGAAGATTGGGGTTATTTAAATATGTATATCCTATTCAGTCGTGGAGTAATCTACTCATCATGCATAACAGCTATTATAAAACGTCTATGCATCCGAAAACTGTGGAGACGATTTCGCAAAGAGCGGCTGAAGCCTGGCCTGTCGTAACATTTTTTTTAGGCGCAGTTTTTACAAAACATGAATTAAACCCTAACCATGATTTTTTACCCGGTAATTTTTGTTGTTGATGGCAGGACTTACAGTGCCATTTTTACAAAGGGGATTTCAGCGGGTAGTGGCCAGCCGGCAATTGAAGTTACGGAGATTGACCCCGCAGATGATACTATCCCCCGTAAAATTTTGTTCGTCAGCAATGAAGACCGGACTTCCTATACTTTCAGCGGCAACATCAACGAAATCTTTGCACAAACTTTACTGTCTCACATCTTGCTCATCTGCGATGAAGAACATTTACCCAGGTTTTAGCGGAGAGGCACATATTTATTTCTCCAAAAAATATAAATCAGGTCACCCACTTAAAATTTGCTTTTATAAATAAAAAAGCCCGTTTGAAAAAACGGGCCGGATTGTACGTGAATTAAACGTGAAACTAATTTTCCTCCTCCTCTTTTCCTTCCTCTTCTGCCTGCCAGTTGATATCATTTTCAGCTATTTCAGTGAGTCCCATATCTGTCTGTTTTTCTTCCTCTAATGTTTCGCCCAGGATTTCAGCCGCTTCATCGAGGCCCAAGGTCATTGCAATCTGGATAAGACCACCGTAGGTAGCAATTTCATAATGCTCCACTTTTTGGGCAGCCATAATGATACCTACGTCCCGTGTCATGGTGCCGTCTTCGGTTTCTTCAACGATTGACTCTCCTTCTTTGATAAGTCCTTCCATTGCATCGCATTTTTTTGCTGCCGCCTTTTCGCCGATGGATTCAAATACACGCTCAAGCCTTGTAACCTGCTCCATTGTCTGACCGAGATGAGTTTCAATTGCTTCCTGCAGCTGCGGTGTAGTCGCTGCCTTCTGCATTTTCGGCAGCGCTTTAGTCAGGGCCTTCTCGGCCCAGTAAATGTCTTTCAGTCCATCAACAAAAAATTCATGTAGCCGGGAACTTGAAACCGGCTCTTTTTTCTTTGCCGCCTTCTTTGCTGTTTTTTTAGGTTTTGTTGTTGCCATATTAGTAGTTTTAATATTGAGGGTTTGTTTGAACAATGGTTAAAACAAATTGCTTAAAGAGGTTTTAAAAAAACATGCCAATTCCCCGGAGACGCGATTAACTTCTGATAGTTTGCCCAGGATTTTATTTACCGGAGTTACAAAAAAAAAGATGTGCAAAGTGTTGCTCAAAATCCGAGCTCCCGTTTCTACAACGCTACCTGAAAACCCTGATTTATTTTAATGCAAAAAAGACAGTTATGATGAACATTAACCAACCACGAAGGAATAAATATGCAGCTTTATTACACGGCTCACTTAAGCAAATCATGCAGCAAATCTTTAAGTTCCCCCGATTCAACCGGACGGTGAATAAAATAAAGATTAACATGGTCCGAATCATTCGAAGGCAGCCGGCCAGAATATATTGCAATAACGGGAATACCAATAAAGGAAGGATCGCCTGCAATGTAAGTTAACCAGTCTGTCTTAAATGGTGCAGGCATTTCATTATTAAGAAGGATTACTGCAGGACGGATACGCCCGGTAAAAAACATCCGAAGTGCTGTCAAAGTACTGGAGTAACAACGGCAGCTTACATGCTGATTTACCTGCCTTGCTACAATACAATAAAATTCCCTCGAAAGCTTATCACTATCAATTATCATCAACACTTTCTTTTTTTGCATAGAGGTACTGTAAAATCAGTAAAGACATTTCCGGAACTGCGCAATAACGAGGAACAGCCTGACTTCCCCAATCCTAACCGGCATGAATCACCCGAAATTAACACTGCAACGCTGCATCATCCATCCGGGAAAACCCTGATTTTTTCAGACCTTTAGTATAGCAGCTTACTGATAATCGAAGGGGACCAGGTTACCAGGTTTTTATAAAATTTCTACTTGCATTAAATTTGACAAAACACTTATTCACGACTACAACCAAATTCGTCTCAAAGGTTTACCGGTTCCTGCAACAAGCGCCGGGGTATAATCAAGACGTCGTCCCTGCCCTGCAGCCAAACTCGTAAATTCAAATACTTCTTTCATACAGTAAACCCGGTCGTTTAAACTGAGATTTGTATTGCAGCAATTCAGCTCTTGCCAGATGCGATTTCCTGCATTGTTACAACCGCAGTTATTACTTATGGAATAATTCAGCCTGTCAACAACTAAAATCTATATAATGAAACATCTTGTGTCCCTGGTTTGTGCGATTGTACTTATTTATTTTGTTTCCGCCCAGCGGCCCGTGGGCATTACTACTGACAGGACCAGCAGTTTGATATTCCCCTTCCCTATCCTGCATGTTGATCGGGGGACAAAAGATATCCTCGTACAGGAAGTAAAAGAGTCGGATAATATACTGCTGGTAAAAGCAGGCTGCAGGAATTTTTATCCCACGAATTTAAGTGTGCTTACCGGTGACGGCAATCTCTATTCGTTTCTTATAAGTTATGATAGCCAGCCATCAACACTTGTTTACAAGGTTGCGCCGCAGGTAAAGGCCTCAGTCGCAACAAGGGCTACGGGTATTATTGATAATAAACCTTTCCTGCACGGACCGCATTTTAACTCATGGGGCATGCACGGTAAAATTTCAGGAATCTATATTGATCACAACATCATGTATTACCAGCTTTCGTTTGCGAATGATTCTCCAATCGATTATGATATTGATTTCATCCGGTTTTATATACGGGATAAATCAGGAAGTAAACGAACGGCCCGGCAGGAGATTGAGTTAAAGCCCATTCATATTGCAGGAAATGTAAAGATGATTGGCGCGGGTGTTTCCTCTTCGGTAGTGATTGCCCTGGAAAAATTCACAGTGCCTGATGCAAAGGTATTAGCCATTGAAATTGGAGAGAAAAATGGCGGAAGACATTTGAAGTTGCGGGTAAATAACCGGAAAATAATTAAAGCGAAGATGCTGCCGGAATTATTCTGCGTGAACGATTAAGTGTCGAACATATGGAAAGTGTAATTGCGTTTGTGCCTGACAGTGAGTTACTGCGTGTTGAACGAGTCAAAGTTAACGAAGTCCTCGGTTTACTTCATACAGCAAACAAGAAAGATCAGTTATGGTTCGCATTTAAAAATACCGGTGCCCCCATCCAGGCAAATGACCTCTTATTTTTTCAAAGCGGTACTGACGCTTCTGAATTTGCGCTCAACCAAAAAAGTGTTGTTGAAAGCTATCAACATTTACCCATCGAGGCTACGGGCCGGTTACTTATAAATCATCAATGCGACAATCCGCAAGAATTAATTGTTCTTGATACGCGCGAGATTATAAAATTACAAAATGAGATCAATTTTGATCGCAGCGTTAGCATGATAGAGGAGACGATGCGGCGCCATCACTGGAAGGAGTTCAAGCCGGATGAGCTCAGCCTGTTCATCTCTGAGTTAAAAGAAATGCATGATGAAACTGAGGCTGGTAAAGTTATTACTGAAGCGCTCACTCAACAATACTGGCCGGATATACCGTCAGAAACAAAATTATTATCCAACAATTTAAACGATACAACTATGAATGAAAAAAATCTCGATTACTTAAGTAATCAATTAAAGTATTCCGGTTTCGGTGAAGATCTCAATGCGCAACTCAAAGAGAAGATGCAGAAAGGTGAAACAGAATTCAGCCTGTTTCACCAGCGTGATTTCGGAAAGGATAGTACAGTCGCAACGTTACACTTTCGAAAATCTGAATCAAGCGAGCTTTATTTTTTTAACCGGTATAGCCTCCTGGTTAAAACACCGCAGGCAAGCGAACCTATCAAACAAACTTTCAATATCAATAACAAAGACAATGTTACCCTGAAGGAAGCGTATAATTTACTGAGCGGCCGCGCGGTTTATAAAGAGTTGACCAATAAGAATGATGAAAAATACAAGGCCTGGCTGCAGATTGATTTTAAATCGACCAATGAACAGGGCAATTACCTCATGAAACAGTTTCATGATAAGTATGGATATGATTTGAAAGCTGTACTGGAAAAACATCCAATCAAGGAGCTTGCGATTTCAGGCGATCGTGAACGGTTAATGGATTCGCTGGAACGGGGTAACCGGCAATCGGTAACAATCGTCATGGGCGGTTCCGAGCAGAAAGTATTTATCGAAGCTTCACCACAATTTAAATCTTTGAACTTTTATGATGATTCCATGAAACGCGTACAGGCGCAGACGATCTATGACAAGATGGGTGTATCGGCAGGTGCGTCGAAAGAACTTAAAGAAGGTGAAAAGGTAGAAGGTTCAAAACAAAGTGTGAGGGCAAAGGCCGGTGAAGAAGACGACGAAGGAGGGGGCGGACAAAAACAGAAAAGAGGGAAACGGCAGCGGATTTCATGACCGGGTGTCAGGTGCGAGGTGTGGGGTGACGGGTGTGAGGTGGGGGGTGGCGGACTTCTGGTTTCTTGTTTCGGGTTGCGGGTGTGGGGTTGCGGGTTTGGGGTTGCGGTTTGGGGTTGCGGTTTGCGGTATTTAAATGACACTGCAAGCTGATTCCAATATAGACCAAGGAAATAAAGTGTAAATGATTTTGTGATGAGTGAAGTTTTGTTGCCCGTTTCAGCTTTGCAGGCTGAGCTGGTTCGGGTGTTTATGCAAAGGATTATAGATGATGCCAGAATCAATACATCGCATATCAGCCTGTATGTATCGCTGGTGTATTACTGGAAGGAAAATGATATAGAACGGCCTGTATCAGTTTACAGTCACGAGGTAATGCCGCTTTGTAAGATAAGTGGTAGCGCTACTTATCACCGGTGCATCCGGGAACTGAATGATTACGGTTATATCCGGTATGTTCCTTCGTTTAATCATTTTTTAGGAAGCCTGGTTTATTTTGTAATGATTGAAAGAAACATGGAACGGGAGAATATGAAAAAAATTACTGCTGGCTCCGTGGCGCAACATGAGTTGCGATTTGATCAGCAGCGGGATCTTTCCAAAGAGCGGATTCGCTACTTTCTTATTCCTGATGGTATCGATTATAAGATAATGCGGGTTCGGTTGTCAGACCAGGAAAGCTTCCGAAAAAAATATGTTGCGTCGATACTGATTGAAGCGGATAGTATCGCTGAACTATTGATTCGGTTTTCGGAGAAAGCGGAAGAGGTCGCAGTTGCTAAATGATTTTTCTTATGGGAAATTGGGGTTCGGGCGCAGATGAATTACGAGAATTGGTGCGCGCCGTTGTGCGGGAAGAGATTAAGCGGCTTGCTTATGATCCCACGTTTTCAGTTCAGGGAATGGAATATAAGCCCCTGTATAAAATGAAAGAAGTCTGCAAACTGTTTGAAGTATCGAGGCAAACGATATATGAATGGATAAAAATTGGCAAGCTCCGGCCCGTGAAGGTTAGGTCACGGGTTTATTTTTTGTGGAAGGATTTGGAGGAGTTGATTAAAACAGAAAATGTAAATGAAATAGATGAATGGATAGGCTGAATTAGGGACAGTTCCTGCCGTAATGTTTAATGTCTAAGCCTGTTCCAATCTTAGTTTGCGATTTGCGGACCGGTCAATGCTCCAGGACTTTCAGGCAGGCATAGAAAAGCCAGCAGGCCACTCAAAGGAAGATTACGAATAATCATCTTATCCAGCAATCATAATTATTACCTGATAGTATCATTTCTGATAACAATTCCTTCCTTCATTACGAAACTTACCTTTTCCAGGGTTAAGATATTCTGAAGTGGATTCTCAGGAACAGCAATCATATCAGCGAAATAACCCGGTTCAATTAAACCAATCTTACCTTCCCCTGCAACGAGGCTGCCGGGAAGCATTGTAGCTGACTGTAAAATCTGAAGGTTTGTCATACCGGCCTCCATATAAGAACGATAAGTGCTGACCGTTACCTGTCCCCTGTCCCGTTTTGGGTCCCCGTAATACATGTCCGAACCAAATGCAATCTTTACACCAGCTGCCAGTGCGCGCTTTATGCGTTCCTGGTACCTCGGTACACCGGTTCTGTCAGTAGGAACCAGATATATTCCCGAATCTGCCATCATTTTCAGGACAGGTGCAGATAATGTATACCCGTGCTCAATTGAATTCACACCAGCCTTTATCGCAAGAATAGAAGGCCCATCTCCCTGTGTTGCATGTGCCGCCACCTTCAGCCCCGCCCGCTTTGCTTCCTGCACGATTGCCTTAAGTTCATCTTCACTTAATACCAACCTGTTATTATTAACGATGATTTTAATGCAATCTGCTCCATCGAAGATGGCCTGCCTTACAGCCCGCCGGCCTTCCTCTATTCCATTAATTTCGACATATTCTTTTGCAATTACCGCACGCTGCAGGTTGATGTCCATAGCAGGAAACTGACCGCCTAACGGCGACAATGCCCTTGTTGCTACATAAAGTCTTGGTCCCGGAGTCCAGCCATAATTAATCGCATTTTTCAGCGCTATATCCGCATTGGTACCTGCATTGCCCAAATCACGCGCTGTTGTATAGCCGGCCATTACCAAACTGCGTGCATTTTTTACGCCAAGCATTGCCCTTGCGGCATCATCCAGCATTACTGATTCGGTAACAATATTAGATCCCGGAACCTTTTCGAGATCATAGCTGTAGTCGTGACAAAGATGACTGTGTGCATCGATTAGGCCCGGTATAAGGTAATTTCCGGCGAGAGCTATTACTGTTGCCTTTTCAGGAATTTTCAGCCCTGCACCGACCTGCCAGACTTTGCCCTGCCGAATCAAAACAACAATACGTTCGATAACCTTACCATTCCGCACATCAATCATCCCTTTTGCGGTGATTGCAATAACCGGCAGCGAATCAACTGCCGTTTGTGCTTTTACGGAAAACGGCCCTATCGCGAGTATCAAATAAATTAAAACCAGGATTCGATGACAGATTTTGCCGGCAGCGTGCGACACTTTCAGCGTTAGGTGCATACAGTAGCTTTATAAAGGGGTGAAGATAGTTCAAGCTGTTACAAAGCGATCGATTTGAGTTTAATTGTCCATGAATTTCACTTTCTATGTTATTTAACTCAATGGTCACGGGTCAATATTGTCCGATTGCAGCATTCAATCCACCCAAAATGAATTTACAATTCTATTTTACAGTATTGATGGATCATTAAAATATCTTTCTACTTCGGTAGCCGGCACATAAATCTTCCGCTTCTTCTTTATGATTTTAATCTTGCCTGACTTTACCAACTCATCGAATTTGGTTCGTTTGATATCAATCGCTTCCATGAATTGCAAGGCGGTTAAAAATTTGGGTTGTGGATTGGGTTTATCTGCTGCCGGTTTATCAATTAAGCGCTTCAATATTTCTTCCAATGTTGCCTGCAACTTTTGTAGTGTTTCCGCTGGTATCATTATTATTGTCGCATCCTTCAGGTCCATAGCGCACGGTTTAGCCACAAAATTATTTCCTATACGTTCATTCATCCTGTTCAGAATTTAAAGAGGATTGCAGAGAGGTTTGCAGGTAGTTAACGATTGAGTGTGTGCCGGAGTGAATCCGGCGTGACGACTGCCAGGCATCGCGACCCGGTTGAAATATCAAAACCCGAGGCAAATGACAGCATGCTGCCGGTAACTTTGACCCGTAAAGCGTAACTTTATACCATGAGGCGTTCAGAAAGTAAACGTCGACAGGACTTTTATTACAATACCTGCTATTTCCCTTTGCATAAAAGCGACTTGTGTCAAGATGGCAATTGAACCGGCAATTGAATGATAAATGTGCTACCCCGATTTTCCTGGCTTTCGATTTTTATTTCGCCGCCATGTGCCTTAATGATAACATAGCTCAAACTTAAACCGAGGCCGGTTCCTTGTCCTGTCGGCTTTGTTGTAAAAAAGGGCTGAAAGATTTTATCGATGATTAAATGCGGGACACCTTTCCCATTATCATGCACATGAATTTCAATTTTACCAGTTTGCTTTTTCGTGGTCACAGCAACTACCGGAGTATAGTTTTCACCCGCCTGTTTCTTTTTTTCGGCTACTGTATAAAACGCATTATTGTACAGGTTTAGCAATACTCTTCCAATATCCTGTGGACTGATATTCAATCTACCAATAGCCGGATCATAATCAGTTTTGAGCGTAGCAGTAAACTCATTATCCTTTCCCCGCATTCCATGATAAGCCAGGCGTAGGTATTCGTCACAAAGTGCGTTGATATCAGTTTGCTCTTTACTTCCGGTGCCGGCCCTGCTGTGCTGCAGCATACCTTTCACAATTTCATCCGCACGTTTTCCATGATGATTTATTTTTTGCAGGTTTTGAATCAGGTCACTCGCAATTTCTTTTGCTTCCATTGTATTTCCCTTGCCAACTTCTTCTAACATTTCCCTGGTCAAATCCACACTCACTTCCGAAAAGTTATTTACAAAGTTGAGCGGGTTCTGAATCTCATGAGCAATGCCTGCGGTAAGTTGTCCAAGAGATGCCATCTTTTCAGATTGAATTAACTGTGCCTGTGTTTCATTTAATTGTGCCAGCGCCGACTCCACTTTTTCCTTCTGCGCTGATAATAGACTATTCGCCTTTTGTTTTTGCTTATTATTCCTGTAAAGAAGCACTGCAATAATGAGTAATACTGCTAACCCTGCAAGCAGGCTATACATTTTTACCTGGTTACGATAGGCAATCCGGGTTTCTTCCGCTTCTTTTTGCCTGGCCTCTTCTCCCGCCACCATATTTTGTATCATCTGTATACTGCCCATTCCGAATAAGCTGTCTTTAGCGCGGGCGGCAATCTTATAATAATCTATTGCATTGCCCGGAGATTCCTTGCCATATAATTCTGCAAGCATGGTCCCTGTGCGCATCATCCCTTTCCTGAAATTAATTCGCTGGCTGAATTCAAAGCCCCTTAATGCGTAGGCTATTGCCGAATCTTTTTGACGATTTGCGGTGAATAATTTGGCCATGTCTCCGCATATATCTGCAGCAGTCAGGTAATCGCTGTTCGCTTCTGATAATGCTAAAGCCTGCCGGAATAGGCTGTCAGCTCTCGCAACTTCCCCTTTTTTCAATGCAATGTTGGCTGAAACTGCAAGAACATACTGCACTAACTTTTGAATTTTATTTTTCTGCTGTAAGACTAAATTAGTATGTAGCTCAGCCGAATCCAGCTTATTCAACTTTTCATATGCAAAACCGAGCGTCATGCGATCGTTCATTTCACCACTCTCAAAATGATTTGCACTGTCTATTTTAAGCGCGGCAGATAAATAAAGAATTGCCTTCGGAAAATCTTCCAGGTCCATGTACACGTCGGTGATGCGCCGGTAGCCGCGGGCGAGGTCACTCATACTTTTATCAGCTTCAGCAATTTTTATTGACTGGAAAAGGAAGCCCAGTGATTCTGCGAGCTTTCCTTGCTGACGCACCACGCTACCCATACTTGCGATAATTCCTGCTTCCTGGTGCTTGTAACCTCCTGACCTCGTCAACGCCAGCGCTTCTCCCAGGTATAGCATATACTTCTTTCTTATTAGTGATGCTGTCTGTTGTTGTATAAGAACCTCTTGAATCGGCAGAAAGTATAATTCCATCTCGGCATATGATTGCAACCACTAGTGTACCATGCATCTGGTTAGATTGTGTTGCTGCTTTACATCCGGCTATGAGAAAAAGAAACGCGAAGTATTTCATTCGTCAATTTATAACAAAAAATAAAATAACGCTTTAAGGGTTTTTGATGTTATCACTATGCAGCAACGCACACTAATACCTCGAAAAATGGGAAACATAAAAAAAATGCCAAAAAAATGAATTCGGCCTTTGAGCGGCACCCACGTTCTGAAAATCAGCCGGGCAGAATTGATCAGTTGTTGTGAGGCAGCTATATTCCATTTTTTGTAACCGTTTAATAAGATAATAAGTTCGGCTTTCATCAGCATGTACACCCCAGGTTGTTGGGGTCTTGCTGCTTGCTGCATTCACCTGGTTATTGAAATAGAAATATTTGATAACCTAACGGTGTCTGCCGCAATTTGTTCAAATACAATGTTCACTTTATCGTTCCTGTCTTGTTTGGTAAAAAAATGGTATTGCCGGATATAAGCAATGTATCTAATACGTGCAATTTACAAATTGATACGGCTCGGAATAATACCCGGGAAGCCCACCCTGCATAAAATATTGATAGATTAACCCATTATTTTTTTTACTGGCGGCAGCAACTTCAATTGTTACAAGACTATCATTACGCCTGGTCACCCCAAAGCTGAAGCGGTGCGTTTTGGGTGACTGATCTTCGCTGAAATGGGGCAAACTGAAAATATCTGTGGACGATATTTTTTGGATAATGGATACCGCTGCATGCGCTTACCGCCTGCACAACTGCAGGCGGTAAGAATGCATATATAAAGTATTCCCTTGATGCTCATAATTAAGGTCATTCTACAGGAGGAAGTAGTTCCAATAACACTCCTTCTATCAGGTCTGGCATGTCTATCCGGGCTGGAGTATGCACGGCAGGTGCCGTGGGTGTTACTTTCATCAACGCGTCAAGCCAGATTTTCTTATTTGCAGGATTATCAAGCCAATGTTTTGTCGTCTCATAAATCTTTCCGCCATATCCAAATTTAACAACTCCGGAGCTAGGATGGATACTGCCGTCTTTTCCGTATGCAAACTGTCCCACCCTAAGTGACTCGTGGTTAACAGAAATTTTAAATAGAAGTTTAACCTGAAACTCATTCACTTAACTACTTTTAAGTAGCCGAAAATGAAGAGCTTTTTGGGGAGCTTCATTTGTTACACTTTTTTTCTTGTTACAGTTTAGCGTTTAATAATTGATTATAGAAACATACTTTCCTCAACAGGAGGAGTAACCATATTGTAATTGCTTCTCAGCGCTAAAAATCACTTTTTTATTTTTCCTTGTACATCAAAAGGCTAGAACCAAGTTGTTGTTGTAGCGTATTGTTATACCCTCCCTTAGTTCTTTTCCTGGTTTTACCTGCATTAAGCCAGTGTTCCAAATTTATAACTCACATACACTTAACAAAAATTGTGAGCTTTTGAATATAAAGCTTATTTTTACTTATGTACTACATATATACATATTAATACAATAAACTCTTGAATATGGGCATAACAAAAATGAGAGTTCTTCAGATCGGATCTGGCTCCATGGGGTCACGGCGGATGCGCGATCTTGTCAATCGTAACGATATAGAAATTGCCTTATTGGAACCCCAAAAAACACGGCAGCAAGTTGCAATGGAAAAATTCAATGTGCGATGTTTCAGTACACTTGAAGGGGCATTACAATGGCAGCCTCATTCCATCATTATATCTTCCCCTCCGCAAACACATTCGCAGTATGTACGTCTTGCCCTTGATCAGGGTCTAAACTTTTTTTGCGAGGCTGAATTATTTCCTTATGATTTTGTAGAAGTTGAAAAAGTAACGAAAAGCAAACAAATTGTCGCAGCTCCATCCTGCACATTACTCTTCTTACCGATAGTAAGTGAGTTGGCCAAAATTGTACAGCAGGATTTAGGCAATATTCATGCTTTTTCTTACTGTCTTTCTGCTGACCTGGCTAGTTGGCACCCGGAAGAAGGAAAAGAATACTACGCCCGGAACAGAAGTACTAATGGAACACGTGAAATGGTAGGATTCGAACTAGTGGCACTCACCCAAGTTTTTGGTTCGCCGGTGAATGCCTCTGGCCTTATTAGGCAGGGCGGTGAATTGGGGCATGGATTTGAAGATACATGGTGCATTCAAATGCGTTTGGAAAATGGTGGCATTGGTCACATGCAGATACTTGGCGGTAGTCCACAGAGCGTGCGTAGAGGAGAAGTTATTGGAGCTAATGGCTCAATCGAGTTTGATCTTATTACAGGTAAAATTCGCCGACGTTTGCCAAAAATTAAAGTTGACGATGAATTGAGTTTTAAGATAGACTTCGAGTCAGTGTACAAAGAAGAGATATCGACATTTATTGACGCAATCAATCATTCCGCAAAATGGCCCCATGATTACAGGAAAGCGTGTCTGCTGTCCGGCACACTTGCAGCAGCGGAAAAAAGTGCAGTAACCGGCCGTGTTGTAATTGTTGATCCGAACATATTACCTGCGCAATTTCCTGATCAATATTAAATTAAACATCATGGATAAAATTAAGATGATTAAAATAGATGGCGGAGAATATCTTTTAGGTAACCCTGAATCGCCTCAGACTGTCCTGCATAAATGGGGGCCTCCCAGAAAAGTAAGTATCGATAGTTATAAAATTGCAGAAACTTCCGTGACCGTGGGAATGTATAAAGAATATTTAAGTGAAAAATTTCAAATATTACCGGGAGAATTCTCTCATCTGTCAGGTCAGCCGGATAATTTGCCCGCCAATGGACTAAGCTGGCTGGATGCTATTGCATATGTAAGGTGGATAAGAAATAAAACGGGCCAACCCTATCGACTGCCAACAAGTAATGAATGGGAAATTGCAGCAAGAGGCGGACTCATAAATAAAAAATATCCCTGGGGAAATGCTGCACCGGAGTCAAAATGCGACTATGCACTTACCAAAAAAGAATTACCTCTTCCGGTAAAATCGTTTCCACCCAACGGCTATGGCATATACGATATGGCAGGCAATATATGGAATTGGTGTTCTGACCTTTGGATAAATCACACATTAGACGATCTCCCGGTCAATGCACCAACCGGACTCAGCGCAGAAATAAATGTAATTTTAAGAGGAGGTTCATTTATGACAGCAGATACCGGCTATTTAATGTGTGCCTGTGTTCATGAAGACCCTGCGGATTTAAGACATATTTGTCTTGGAATGCGGTTAGCTATGTAAAATGCAAGTCCAGGTCCATTCTTACATCCTATATCAATGATGAGAAATATAGCCAGTAGATATTTATGTTTTCAATTATCAGACTGACAGTTTGAAATATAAGGAAGCTTTGCTGAAGAATTAACAATAGAACTGTCACTAACACTAAAAATGAGCGATTAGTTTAATCGCTCATTTTATTTACATGTAGTACTTATTATCGTCAAAAAATCGATACTTCGCATAACTTTACTCCGTTTATTCTTCAATCACACTGGTTACAGTTGTTAACCTGTTTGAAGATATCTAAACTTTCACACCCGCATTATCAACTTTTATCTTTCTGCCCAAACAAAAAAAGTTGATATATTACACTTTCTTAAAATAAATCTGAAGGTGAATTCTCATCTTATTATTGAATTCTGCAGGCGTGCCTTTTTTGAGAATATTCAATAGGGCCCTGTGAGTAACCGGACTTGCCTTACTTTCCCTTTTTTCCACATTCAGGCCTTTATCGATATATTCAAAAATAGGCAGCAGCATTTTTTGAAACCTTTGAATAGTCTTATTCCCTGTCATAGCATAAAGCTGGGCGTGGAAGTCAGCATCAAATTTGATTTGTTCCTTTTTATTCTTTGCATTCTCGAAACTTGTGACTACTTCTTCAAGTTTTTCCAAATCAGCATCCGTTTTTCTCAGAAATAATATGTCACCCAATCCCATTTCCACAACAAGCCTCATCTCAAAAATTTCTTTCATCGTTTCGTCGTCCAATAACTGGGGTGTTAAAACCCGTTCCATATTATTGAGGATGTCCGGACGGGAAACAACCATACCCCTGTTTTTACGCGACTCAATAATACCAAGTGTCTTAAAGCGCGAGATCGCTTCCCGGATGGCAGTCCGGCTAACTCCCATTGCATCGGCGAGTTCAATCTCCTTAGGAATCGGATCGCCGGGCATAAAATTCTCTTTTTTGAAATATTCCTGTAAACTCAGTTCAATTTTATCGACCTGGGTAAGGTGCACAAGCTTAGGTAAGGTTGTCGTTAATTTTTTCACTCCGCCTGGTTTTTTTTAGGGCATAAATATAAATATGTTATACTTAAGATCCTATTGCAATTTCGCATACTGTGATGATAACTATTGCGCTATGAGAACATAGTACAAGTATTGACCACTATTCAGCTAGTCCACAAGACTCTAATCCTGCCCCAGCACGGTTATTTACCATAAAACCAGTCTATACCGATTCTTGCCACCCTTAGTCCCTCTCTGCAATGATAGCCGATGACAGCCATATCATTCCCGATAAACTCGATACACTGATAGCCGTAATCTTCATTCTCATCTTTTGCGATATTCCGCTGATGAATAAAAGTTTTTCCTTCATCTTTGGAAATAGCTGTTGTTAACGCACAGCGTCTTGATATTTTCGGATCGTTTTTATCTTTAGCGCTTTCACTAATCCAGACAAACAGCAGATCACCTGTACCGGGTATCCTTCTGACTGACGGCATGGCCGCATTCGGAATTTTAATTTCCTTCATCAATTCTCCCGCTGACCAGGTCTCTCCCTTGTCCTGTGAAAATGCCTTTACGGCGTAACCGCTATAGGAACGGGCAAACATCATTATTCTTCCATCTTTTAGTTCAACGCTATCGCCTTCTTGCACTTCCACGGGATACATATCTACGGTATTCCTGCTTGGCTGCCAGCTGTAACCCATATCATCGGAAAAAAAGGACATTCCAACATATCCCCGGTGATCCTCTGTAGATGGCATATGTGCCTTGAACTCAGCAATAGCCAGGATACGTCCATTTGATAAGGTGTGAATACGATCGTTGTGAATTATAACATAACCCGGATGTGGAGTCAGCATGTACTGGTCGGACCAGGTTTTCCCGTCGTCGGCAGATCTGCGATAATAATTATGTCCATAATATGGTGTGGTAGGATAGGTAGAATAAATGTAGGATAGTAAAACATCACCGTTTGCAAGTCGAAGAAATCCCGGATGAAGAATATTTCCCGAAGCAGGAGGAGCAGGTTTGGGAACCAGCTGATGCGCTTCTTTCCAGGTTTTGCCCTGGTCAGTTGAGACCACCGCTTCCAGGCCGTCCCGTGTAAAAGACATCAGCAAGGAGCCATCCTTTCGCAGCAAAAAATTACCCATGCTGCTCCGGTAGCCATATGTCTGCCGGGGAAAGGGGACAGCAAGGTTGTCTTCAAATAATACGGTTCCGTTATCTAAAGTCTCGATGACGTTTTGGACTTCTGGCTGTGAGCTGCCACGTCCAACGGCAGAGAGTGAAGATACCATTGCTACTGTGCCACCCGAGAACGCCGAAAGAAATGATCTCCTTGACCAATTATTTTTTTTCATTAAAAATGTATTGCGTGATAGAATTAATTTAATCGTTTGAACCCGCTATGACTGACCGGGCCGTCTAAAAGTGTATAAACATCAGTACCGGTTTGGCACTGGTGCAGCATCCGGAACACAGCTTCCAAATCCGTGAAATACTTATCGAGCACCTGGCCTGTATGTGCAAGGGAAACATAAAATGTCGTGGATGCCAGGTACCCTTTCTTCAGCATTTCCTGCGTAATGAGCGTTTTATAGGCAAGCGCATCTTTACAGGTAAAACTGAACGATATCAATGCCGGAAGTCCGCTTATAATTACCGGTAAACCATATTTATCTGCGAGCCTTCGCCACATTTCCGCTATTCTTTTGCCCGTTTCCGTTATCCTCTCCCAGGATTTTTCCCGCTCCATAACCTCGAGTGTCTTCAGTGCGGCAACGGGACCGATACGCTCAGTCCAAAAAGTACTGCTGATAAAAGTCTTCTGGGCTGCCTCCATGACTGAGCGCCTGCCAATCACTGCGGTTATTGCATAACCATTACCTAAGGCCTTTCCGAACATTGCTATGTCCGGCTCAACATTATATAACTTATGAAGACCTCCGAAAGTCTGCCTGAAACCAGAAGTGCATTCATCAAATATTAATACAATGTTCCTGTCTGTGGCAAGCTTCCTTACCTTCTGGAGAAAATTATCAGAGGGGTCAATATTGCGCACGACCTCCATTTTAATGACCCCGATATCATGCTCGTTTACGAGACTGACAAGTTCTGTATAGTTGTTATATCCGAAAGGGAATACCGTGTTTTTCAGATGCCCGGGTACTCCCGCAGGTTCAAGTCCAGGAAGAAGGTGACCCGCAAGATTTTCGCTGTCATTTAAATTTGCGGACAGGTACCAGTCATGCCATCCATGATAGCCGCAAACAGCAACATTATCTTTGCCTGATGCAGCCCTGGCAATGCGGATTGCTATGGCATTCGCTTCACCTCCGGTTCTTGCCAGGCGAACCATATCGGCCCATGGATGCAGTTCAATTAACCGCTCTGCGAGGTAAACTTCTTCAGGACAATTAAGGGTAGACATGTTTCCTTTCCCGATACTTTTGATTACGGCCGCGTCAACTTCGTCGTTTCCATATCCTAAACTATTTGTTCCAACGCTCATGATGGAAACGTCAGTATATGGATTTCCATCCAAATCCCAGACAACGCAACCTTTTGCTTCAGAGAAATAAGCCGGCCATTGTTCGGGTAAAAACATTTCAGGCCGCTTTGAAAACAGCATCGTTCCACCCGGGATAAGTGTTTTTGCCTTTTTATATAGTTCCTGGCCTTTACCTTTCATTGTTTGTGATTTTTGAGATGCGCGTTCATTGCGCATCTGTTTACTTTCCATAGATTATCCCTACCAGCTTGTCCATCCACCATCTACCAGCAGATTCTGCCCGGTAACATACCCGGATGCGTCAGATGACAAAAAAACAACAGGACCCTTAATATCTTCGTCGTCAGCAAAACGGCCGAGAGGTGTGAGGCGCTTGTAGTTACTTACAAATTCGTTGTCGCCAATACTGTTCGCTATTCCAGGACCGTAGCCCCCTGGACTGATGCAATTCGCCCTGATATTGAACTTACCGTAATAGTTAGCAATCCATTTTGTAAACCCTACCATTCCCCATTTGTCATAGGTATAGTTGACAGGGCTTGTCATGCCGGTATCACCGTATACGGGAAAATTTGGTCCAACAACTCCTTGAATTGAACCTATATTGACAATCGCTCCGCTTCTCCTTTCACACATAAAATGTAAAACAGATTGTGTTATGAGCATCAGGCCAGTCGAGTTAATGCGCTGGGCATTTTCCCATTCCTGCCTTGTTATTACATCCAGATTCTTAAACCCTTCTCGGGAAACTGCGTTGTTGATAAGGATATCTATTTTTTTGTGCTCAGTATTTATTTCGTTTGTCAATTGTTTTATAGAATCTTCGCTGCTTAAATCAAGATACTTCCCTTGCGCACTTAAACCAAGGCGATTGAGTTCTGATGCATAGCTCGTGCATTTTTTCTCATCTCTTGAAGCCACAATAACATGGGCGCCTGCCTCTGCAAGCGCAGATACTATTGATTTTCCAAACAAACCGGCACCGCCTGAAACGATTGCAATTTTTCCACCCAGATCAAATTTCTTTAATGTATGCATATACAATTTATTAAACCGACTAAACGGTAAGATGGTGTTGGTCGCAGGATTTCTCGATCGAATACAAAAGCTTCAGCACCCTGTGATCTTCTTCGAGCGAATTGACAAAATCAGATTTACCGCTAACAGCCTTTATAAAACAGTCCATCTCCTCCACATACATCTGTTCTGTTATATTCTTATTATATCCTGATTCCGCGGCGTTCAATTCATATTCAAAATTTTCCCATTTTTCCTTCAGCGGATCAAACACCCTAATCATATTTTCATCCCAGTTCCAATGCAATTGCATTTTATCACCATTTATCGTCAACCGTCTTGTTGCTGCACGTGACACCACATCAACCGTGATGGTCATCAAAAAATTTCCGAAGTCCAGGAGTGCGTTATATGTATCATCGATAGCCTCTGCTCCAGGGATATGAATTGTTTTCTTATACATCCCCATCACTTTTCGAGGGAATCCGAAAACTTTTGTCAGCCAGGTAAGTTCAAACGGAACTATTTCGCGTGCACCTCCAGTATTTTTTGCTGAAACATAAAAATCTGCCACGCTTTCATACGGATGCCAGTCCGGCAAATACTGGCCGGAATGATATAATATGTTTGAAAGTTTCCCAAGTACTTTACTTTCTACCAGCTCCCTAATCTTTTTGATAGCAGGATGAAAATATAAAGTCGAGGAAGGCGCCAGCAAGGTTCTGTTCTGACCCGCGATTTTTATTATTTCATCAAACCCGTCATCCACCACACTGGCTTCTATAAATGCGGGAATGTTCTGTTCTGCAGCGAATCGCATATACTTTTGATGTAATGCCGGTGGCACAGAAATGATAAGTGCATCCGGCCGGCAATACTGAATTGCATCCTCAAACGAATAGAAAGTTTTGATGCCGTATTTGGCACCCGCCTCCTGGCTTCTTATACTGCTCGTATCAAACCCGGAAAGTTCAGTAAAGCCTAAAGCAACCAGGTTCCGAATTCGCCTTTTTCCCATTGAGCCCAGACCGATAACCAGTATCCTGAGATTCATTTCCACTAATTATTTTTTTCCTGAATAATTCTGTTTATTGCGTAGACGGTACCAGTCCTTACACCTGGCTTTATTTCACCACTTATAAAAACCCAGCTTCCCTTCCAATAAACAGCAGTTAAATCTGCCCTTGCAGGAATGTCCGTCTTTTTGCCGAGATAAGACCATTTATCAAAGCCGGGTGAATACAGAAGAACATTATCGTTGTTGCCCTTGTAAGACAGCGGCTCGGTATTCAGCGCCCCTACCGCGTCAACCCCTCCCCAGAACAATATCCCTGCGCCATTGAAAACAGGCAACGGGTTAGGGCCGGAGCAAATTCCCACCGGCATCGGTTTGCGTGTTTCCCATACCACCTTATATTTTCCCCCGTATCCTGAAATATTCAAACAGTAAGCATCGCTCAGGATTCGTCTTGAAGGTATTTTCTCCAGATTCAGTTCGGTGGTTTCCCCTCCAAACAAAAAAAACCGGCCATCATAAGATGCGCACTGGGCATACATTCGTTCCGGACCCGGCCATGTACCGATTTCAGACCACCCGCCTGCAAGGTTTTCAAGATCCAAAACATAACATATCCTTTCAGCAGGCCCGTTCAAAGAAAAGCTTCCACCTGCAACTATGATTAATGAATTAATAAGGGTTCCCGTCATAAAAGCCAATGGCCTGGGCAGACCCGGATAACTGCTAACCTCCATTTGCCTTCCATCCCACTGATAGCCCGTAACTGCAGCGGTAAGTCCGTATTCATTGCAGCCCCCGGCGACAATAAGTTTGTCTTTGTAAGAAACGGAAACTCCATACGCCAAAGGCTCCCGCATTTTTGTTTTTAACGTTATCCAGGCACTCCCGTTTTCTAGCATGTAAATATCATCTGACCATTTTTTCCTACCTCCCTCCCAGGGTTTCTTGTCCGGGAAATCGGTTCCGCCCATACAAATTATCGTTTCGTTTATGACGCCTGCAAACATCCCCGCACGACCTTTGTTCCCAGGGAGGGAAGCCATTTTTTTCCATGAGAGCTGCAGCTGCGCATTCACGCCAATGGTATTTGCCATTATACCAACTGCCACAACCAATGCCCTCAGAAACAAATGAAGTGTAACAAGCGTCATAAGACTCCGTATTTTTCGTAAGCCTGGGTAGCTTTCATTCCCTGTTTAATTGCATCTCTCGTAATATTTTCGTCACCGACTTTCTTTAAGGCTTTTTTTATCACTTCCTCTTCAACATCTTTGGGAACAAAGACTACTCCGTCTCCGTCCGCAAATACGAGATCCCCGGATTTAATTATCACCTCACCTATCTGTACCTGCACATCCACCCCAATAATTTTCTGACGATTGAGACTATCATACGGACTTGTCGCTGTCGCGAAAGCGGGGAAACCCATCTCGGCCATTTTCCTCGTATCACGAATTGCTCCATGTACAATGACCCCGGCGCAACCTCCATTCAAGGAAGCCGTTGACAATAACTCGCCCCAGATACCCGACCTGAGAGATCCGTTTGCTGCACATATCAGTACGTCCCCGCTTTTACAGGAATCCACCGCTTCCAGCTCGAGTTTATATGGTTCGGGGTCGGTATCATAAATGTCTGCCCATAGCGTGGTGCGGCAACGACCGACGAGAACTGAAACTCCTGAAAAGGCCGTAAACATTATGGAGGGTGACTGTTTGCGGAAACCCATGCTGTCCAGCGCGTCACTGATTACAGCGCTGTAAAGATTCTCACGTAAATTCTCAAAATAATTCATACACGTATAAATATTTTATTAATCAGGCAGTATGTGCTGCTGATAGATGAGCCAGCTTCTCAAGATGTGATACCCTGGCGATAATTTCATCGTCCGTCATCAAATTTGCACCGGCAAGAAGAGGTGGTCTCGGGTCACCGATATCAATATTATGTTTTAAGAGCATGGCCCTCCTGAAAAACCACCAGATGGAAGGTAAGACTTCTTCAATCAGCGCCTGCAAGGCCAGCATAAACTCAGCAGCCAACAATACCTTACCGTTAAGAAATTCCTGGCGTATGGTCTTGCATGCATCTCCAATCAGGTTATAGGAAGTCCCGATAGCGCCACTTGTGCCACATAAGGCTGCATGACAAAGCAGTTCATCAGCCCCGCTGAATAATTTCCAGTCATCGCCTACCAGATTGTGCACATTGGAAATCTCCGTAAGATTCTGCGTTGTAAGTTTCATTCCCCCGATATTTTCAATCTGACTCAGTTTGTCGATTAATGCGTTCGTTGCGGATTTTCCTATCTGATACGGAAAGAATGGCAACCCGGTAGCCCCCGCAATTCTTTTATAATGCTCAAATGCCATACTTAACGATGCTCCATAATAAATCGGCCCCACAGATGAAATCGCACTGGCCCCCTCCCCGGCAGCATGCTTTGCTAACCTAATTGACTCGTCCGTATTTAATGCCCCCACCTGAACCATGACAGGAATCCGCTGTCCCACAATCTGCAGGCAGATCCTGGTAATTGATTTCCTTTCCTCCTCGCTATAAAGAAACCCCTGTCCTGTTGATCCCAACAGATATAATCCGTCTACCTCCTGCCTGATTAACAGCTCAATTAATTTTTCAAGTTCTTTTTCGTTAACCGTCCCATCTTTCGAACAGGGGGTGAACAGGGCGGGCCAGACACCCTGAAAATAATTGGATTTATTTTTTTCTGACGGCTTATTGTTCATTTGTTAATGAATAAACGATGAAATGTAATTGATAAATATTGACCCGATACCGGTCCAACTCAGTAACCTTCGTTTTGTTTAATCTTTATTTCAAGGCTCAGTACACCTGAGGAAATAGGGAATAACAGCAGATAGTCCTGTCCTGCGCGGGCCTGAAGTGACGGCACTTTTTCAAAGGCTTTATTGAAACGTATTAAATCCCACCAGCGCTTTCCTTCAAACATCAGTTCAAATAATCTTTCCTGGAGTATTGCCTCGTCGTTTTGCTCTATACTTCCAGGTACAAAAACATGTGAACTGAAGTTGCCCTGGTAAGCCCTTTGCCTGACCTGATTTATTTCAGCTGAGGGATCCTGTCCAAGCGCATTTTTCGCTTCTGCTTTCATCAGCAAAATATCAGCATAACGGTAAAGCACTACATCATCGTAGAATTTTCTTACACCCCCGCTTATTACTCCGCGGAACTTGGAAACTATTGAACCATAGTAAATCGGGTTTGCACCCTGCGCATCATAATTATATATTTCAATAAAGGAGCCTTTCTTACGTGTATCGTCTGTGCTAAACTGATTACGCACCAACTCTGAAGGAGCCCAGTAAGGTCCGCCTGTTCCCGCGATTGCACCGATTGCCCGTATAGTGGCCGTATCGGTAGAACCAGGCAGAAACTGACTGGTAAGATACATGGAGTTGGTTGACGTTTCAGGTGACTCTAATTCCTGGAAACGTATGGCCATGATTATTTCCTTATTCCCCTTGTTAGTGTAAGCAAATACGTCGGTGAAATTTGGCAACAACTGAACATCTCCTTTTTCAACTTCGGTTATTGCAGCGAGCGCGGTTGCGAGGTCAGCGTCGCCCCCGTTCAGTCTTTTGGCTGTCCAAAGGAAAACATCGGCTTTAAGTGCGTTAACTCCGGGTTTGGTCCACATGTTCCTCCCGGTTTTAAAATCATAGCCTGAAAACAAGGTATTCGCCTGCTCTATATCTTGTTTTATGAACGCAAATACCTCAGCTTTCGGTGACCGCTCTTTCTGGATCGCATCGCTGTTAAAACTCTCCGTAGGTTCAGCAATCAACGGCACGTCGCCCCAGGTTCTGACCATTAAAAAATAAACAAAGGCTCTTGTGGCATAGGCCTGCGCTAAAATGTCATTCTTTTTGGCCGGGTCCCTGAATTCAATAGAAGGTACGTATTTAAGCAACAGGTTTGCGTCGTGAACTACGGTATACAATCCCTGCCAGGAAGGTCCTGCCACTGCAGAACTTAAAGCATTCTCATAATATGCATCCAGGCCGGCAGTACCCCCAAGACTCCTGCTCATAATCTCACTTCTTGACTCGCCCCACGTGTAAAAATTACCTGCAGCCTGCGTCCTCAGCCGGACATACATGCCGTTTAACGCACCCACTGCGTCGTCTTCGGTTTTCCAGAATGTTGCACTTGAAATCTGGCTTACCGGATCCAAATCCAGCGATTTGGTACAAGAAGAAGAAACTGCCAGGATTATAACAGAAAATAACGATATGCTAGATAAATGTTTCATGATTTAAGTATTAGAAAATTTAAAAGGAAATACTTGCACCAAAAATGATATTACGCGGTATCGGGTATCTTCCGAAATCACCTCCCTCTGGGCTATCTAGTCCCCCGTCTTCTGGATTCAATCCATGATAACTTGTAAAATAGTGCAGGTTGTTACCCGTTATATTGAACCGGACATTACTTATTCTGAATTTCTGAAGAATGCTTCTTGGAAGATTGTATGAGAGCGTCAGTTCGCGAATTGCAAGAAAATCGCCGCGCTCAAAGTAGCGTGAGTTTCCCCTGAACAAATTATTCTGTGCCTGCTGATCAGCCCAATAATATCTTGGCACATCTGTTATATCCCCCTGCTTCTGCCAGGACTGAAGCACTTCGTTAGAGAGACCGTTTTCACCCTGGTACTGGCCAATAAACGATTCCCTGGTTTGGTTCTGGATTGTATGACCCGTAATAAAATCCATTCGCAGGTACAGGCTCAGCCCATGGTAACTTATAGTATTTGAAAAACCTCCCGTCCATTCAGGATATATATTGCCAACAAACACACGATCCCTTTCATCTATCACACCGTTGTTATCAGCATCCAGCCAGTTTACATCCCCGCCTTTTTTAGTTTTATCACTTCCGGGAACTATCATATCCGTGGGACCTTTGGCAGCTTCTTCGTCCGTAGCATAAATGCTTAACTGTTTATATGCAAATAAATCTCCAATGCTGCCGCCTTCCTGTAAACCTCCCAGCCATGCATAATCACCTTTTTTTGCATCCCATACATAGTATCCGCCAATTCTGTTATTCGGTGTTCCGTTGGAAGGCAATTTCAAAATTTTATTCTTCACTTTTGAAGCATTAAAAGAGACATCCCACTGAAATGCAGAACCTGCAGGCAGAATCCGTGCTCCCAGTTCTAGTTCAAAACCTTTGTTTTCCAACGTTCCAAGGTTGGTGAACACACTTTCAAACCCCGTGGATGGCGGGAGTGTCAGGGCCGTGAGCAGGTTTTTGGTTTCTCTTCTATAGTAGTCCAAAAGGATAGTAAACCTGTTGTTAAACAGACCAATGTCAGTACCTATATCAAAGGTGTTTGACTGCTCCCATTTTAACTCCTGATTAGTCAATACAGTATTTTGTATTGCAGCTGCTCCTGCATACTGACTGCCGGTACTGTACTGACCCTGCGCCTGGTAGTATCCAAGCCCGCTGATGTTTCCATTTACCCCATAACTGCCCCTGAGTTTGAATTGCGAAACGGCCTCAGGCATATTCTTCCAGAAATTTTCTTTGTGAAGGTTCCAGCCTGCGGATATCCCCGGGAAAAATCCCCATTTATTTTTGTCACCCAGATTCGATGCTCCATCATATCTCGCTGTTAAGGATAACAAATAACGCTGATCAAAATTATAATTGACCCTCGCAAAATAACCTGCGATAACCTGGTTACTTTCCGTTGAACTCACAGAAACAGGTTGTGCCGAAGCATTCAGCGTCGGGATCAAATCCGAGGCGGCATTCCTGCCTGCGGCATTAAGTGAAGTATTCTCCAATTCGAAATAGGAAAACCCGGCTTTAGCATCTATGTTGTGAGATTTTGAGAAAGTCCTGCTATAGGAGAAAACAGCATCCGCCTGTTTTTGAAATAATTTTGTGTGTCCTTCATTAGCATCGCGGGCTGCTGAATAGCCCGTAGGACCGAAAATAAGAGCGGCCTTCTGGAAAAGCCTGTTATCGTTGACTGTCGACAAAACTGATACCTGTGGTTCAAATGAGAGGCCGCGTGTTATTTCCCAATCGGCACCGAGCAGCATGGTCAGGTTGTCAACTACATTTTTTCCAACCCTGCTGTTTAAATGATAAACCGGATTGCCTATCGAATAATTTGCACCCGGAGCAAGGCTGCCGTCCTCGAATGTATATTTTGTTGTAGGGGGTGCGGCAATAGATCTTGCGAAAATAAAACCAGAGCGGGTGTTTACGCCGTTATCATTGCGGTTGGAATACATCATCCGGCTGAAAACTTTTAGATTATCCCTGACTTTGAGATCACCATTCAAATTCAATGAGAGCCTTTTATAATTGGTAGTGATCGCAATTCCTTCGTTACTCAAGTAACCAACGCTAGCATTGAAAGTTGCATTTTTGGAACCGCCGGACACGGCGAGGTTGTGGTTATGTGACACTCCGGTCTGGAATAATACGTCCTGGAAATTGGTGTTTTTAAAAATGATTGTTTTTGTCGGATCAATCGGGTCGGGCATACTTTCCCAACCTTCACCCAATTTATATTCGTTCTCCGGCGTAAGATACTGGGTTGTGTAAGCCGTATTATTAGTCAGGTTGTTTCCCGTCCCGGCTGCGCCAAGCCCGGTAAGCATAGAAACCTGGTTTGGTTTTTTTTCGGCTGAAGCAGCAATACCCAATCGTTGAAAATAAATAAAATCCCTGGCTGAAGTGAAATCATAACCGCGTGCCAGTTCAGATCGTGTCAGGTCATAATTATATGTAATCCTGGCACTACCGGCCTTTCCCGATTTCGTTGCTATAATGACCACGCCGTTAGATCCTCTTGCGCCGTAAATGGACGTCGACGCGGCATCTTTAAGTACCTGGATGGATTCAATATCTTCAGAAGCAATATCATTCATACTGGTCCTGATGACGCCATCGATGATAAAGAGCGGAGCCGCCCCATTTGGATTATTGATTGAAGTTCCGCCACGTACTATGACCCTCGGTGCGGTACCGGGCTGGCCAGAAGTGGTTTGTACACGCACGCCTGATACTGTTCCCTGAAGCGCGGAAGCCGGGTTCGAAAATGGTACATTCTGGAGAACCTTGTTGTCAACCTTGGAGATTGAAGTGGTAATTGTAGCCCTGGACTGTGCACCATATCCAATTACCAATACTTCATCCAAACTTGTGAGCTCCTGTTCCAATACAATGTTTATACCCGTACGCCCGCTTATTGGTTCTTCCCTGGTACGGAACCCGACCGATGAGAAAACCAACACGTCATTATTATTTGAAGTACTGATAGAAAATCTTCCGAGGCTGTCCGTAGAAGAACCCGTACCTGCGTTCTTCAATTTAACTGTTGCGCCCGAAATGCCTTTTCCATTGATGTCTTCAACAGAACCCGTGATAACGGTTTGCGCATAGAGCTTAAAAGAAAGTAAATGCAGGAAAATGAATAAGCACAGTCTCGTCCCACGAAACAGCCAATGGGCTGAATAACGAGGTGGGGCAAATCCGTCCCGACCGGCAGTTAGTTTAGATTTCATAAACGAAGCGTATTAGAAGTTTTGGAAGAAATGATTGTAATATGTATTACATATTACAATTTTAGGGAAATTATTATTTCCAACAAAATCTTTTTTTGTTTGCTTCGGTTAAAAATTTAAATGTCCTGTAAATCCCGGCAAATTCAGCAGCCAAATGAACCAGGTTGTGTCGGAAGTACACCGGATACTAACTATTATTGGTAAATGAAAATCATTCATGACTGAAAGAAGCAGCTACTGTTGAAACCTTCTCTAAAAAACCAACCGAAAGTAACACAGCTGTTCACGCGGCCGCCTTACAATTTATACTTGTATTTTTCCTGAATTTTTTAAATTTAGTACAACTCAAAATATGAACAAATGGCAATGCATATTATATTTGTTGGACATATATACATAACTCTTAAACTTACTCTGCAATGAATGGTAAAAAAATTGGCGGGATCTGGCCTGCTCTCTTAACACCGGTCGACAAATACGGGAGCCCGGTCCACGGCGAACTGGAAAAAATGGTTGAACTTTTCGTAAACCAGGGCCTTGACGGATTATATATCCTGGGCTCTACCGGTCAGGGCTTTCTGTTTTCAGAAAAACAACGTAACGAAATCACCAGAACGGTGATAGAAGCCGCTGCCGGCAGATTTCCTGTGATAGTACAGGTCGGGGCTCTCAATACCAATGAATCCATAAGGCTCGCACGGGAAGCGCAAAAAGCGGGTGCTTATGGCGTGTCTACCGTGGGCCCCATTTATTACCAGGCAGGAACAGATAAAGTCATGGAGCATTATAACCTTATTGCTTCATCCATTGATATACCATTTTTTGCATACCATATAGGCAACCATAGCGTATTCGGAGGTTCTGCCACTGAATATATTCAAAAGATATTAGCGTTACCTAACATAACCGGCATGAAACTGACGACCGAGAATCTTTATGAAGTCAGCCTGGTTAATAAACTTTCAGAAGGAAAACTTAGTCTTTTCGGTGGTGCTGAAGAATTACTTTGCCAGTCAGCACTCAGCGGAGTTGCCGGCAATATCGGCAGCTATTTCAACTTATGGGGCGAAGAATGCAAGCGCGTTCGCACCGAGTTCATAAATGGAAATTTTGCCCTCGCCAATAAATTTATGCCGGTTTTTTCCGAAGCAGTTTTTAAAACCTTACCGGATGTATGGTCGTTCTTCAGAAAGGCGATGATAATGCGCTATGGAATCGACACCGGAATTCCCAACCCGCCGATGGGGCTTTTAAGCAATAAAGAGTGGGACGAAAAAGAAGTCCTGAAAATATTTGATGATGTCGAATCGGCAAGTAAGCTTTAATTCCTTTTTTGCAACTGTTAAAAACCCGGAATAAACGCCCGGGTTTTTAACAGCGTAAACCTGGTATCGGAAACGCGAAATACTATTCAGGCTGGTTAGTATTTCTTATCCATTCTAGAGAAACCCGTTTCATCTCAATGGTCCGGGGCTTACCGGGATGATTCTGTTGCCAAACAATTACAACAGTGCCGTCAGCGGCCTGCACCACTCCCGGATATGATGAAGGCTGACCGGGATAGTTTGCCACTACCTTCGGCCTGTTCCAGTTTTTTCCATTATCCCCAGAAAAGGCAACAGTAAGCGGCCAACGCGACTTATCAGAATTATTCCAGACAGCAACAACTCCCGGCATACTTCCGCTTACCTGGCACAAAGCCGCGGGTGCATCATGTGCCTTAAGCCGGGAAGGTGCCGGACTGCTCCATGTTTTCCCCTCATCTGTGCTCCGAGATTCATAGAGTTTATTAAATCCTGTTCTGAACAACATATATAGTGATTTATCCGGGCATTCTACAATTGCCGGTTCATCCAATCCGTTAATTGCTTTTTTCGCGATGGCTTTCTTATCCATAGAAAACTGAGGGCCCTCTTTCCAGGTTACGCCGTGATCAGTACTGACCATCAGTCCCGATATGCAGTCCTGATCACTATCACCTCCTATCTTTTCTTTGGATTGCAATCCTTTATCCCATGCATAGGCAAAAAATGATGTGCCGTTATCCAGTGTCACCCCTGGATTTATCTTTCCCGCGACATACCTGTGACCAATTGGAATTTCATATAGCGGCGACCAGGTTTTTCCGTTGTCCAGGCTCCGAACCGCAAGAGTTTTCGAAGTCGACACATAACTGTAATGTGTAGCCGGAACGACCGTTGCATTTACAATGACGGAAGTTGAGGTTACAATTATGCTTGCATCCAAACTCAACATAGGCGTCGCATCAATCAGCAGTGAAGGCTTGCTCCAGGATATCCCATGATCATCTGAAAAGATACCTTCCACTACTATCTTATATTCACCGGTGTTTATTTTTTCCCTGGAGGAGTATACACAGAATAAACGGTCATCATTAAATCGCACAATCGTCGGATACAATAAACTTTCTTCAAGGCCAGGAGCAAGCTGAGTATGTTCCGGTAACCCTGAGGGCGCCTGCGACTGAGAATTTATGATAGTTAAAATACATATTACTGAAAGATACAGCAGCTTCATTGTTTGTGATTTTATACTATTAAACAGGTGTTATGTGCCAGGCAGCAGAAACAAGAAATACCTACACTACTGTTTTCAGTTCAGCAGCCAGCCGGCACTGAACCGGGCCATTTCTATTGTTGCAGGCCGGTCCGGATGATCCTGGTGCCAAACGACAACTATTGTTCCGTCGGCAGCCTGTACGCATCCGGGGTAAGACGACTGGAAACCAGGATACTCAGCAATCACTTTGGGAGCAGTCCAATGTTTTCCATTATCGAAGGAAATTGAAGCGGACAGGGGCCAGCGTGATGTTTTCGAATTGTTCCATACAGCCATGATACCCGGTCTCGGTCCTGCAATAGCACATAGCGAGGGCGGAGCATTATGGCTTGTCAGTTGTGAGTGAGATGGCTTCGTCCATGTTTTTCCTTTGTCCACACTGGCTGATTCATAAAGTTTATCAAATCCGGTCCTGAACAACATATATAAAGATCCGTCGGGGCAATCAATAATCGCAGGTTCATCCAATCCATTTATTGCGTTACCTGCAATTTCCTTTTTATCCATCGTGAATTCAGGACCCTGGCTCCAGCTTTTGCATCCATCCGTACTAATCATTATTCCACCGATACAGTTCTGATCCTTGTCCGCACCTATCTTTTCCCTGGTCTGTAAACCAGTATCCCAGGCGTAAACGAACATCGACGTGCCATCCGCCAATGTAATACCCGGGTTTACTTTTCCTGCGACATACCTGTATTTCATCGGTATCTCGTATAGCGATGACCAGCTATTACCGTTGTCTTCGCTGCGCACCGCCAAAGTGCGGGAAGTGGATACGAAAGATCCATGTGTCTGAGGAACAACCGTTGCAGTCACGACGACAATTTTCCCATTAACAATAATACTGACATCGTAGCTAAGGTCAGGGGACGCTTCAATCAGCGTCACAGCGTCTTTCCAGGTTACCCCGTTATCCGCACTGAAAAGGCCCACTACGGAAACCCGGTACTGATTCATACCTACAATCTGGCGAAGAGAATATGCACAAAGCAGCCTATTATCGCCAAGACGGACAAGTTCAGGGTAGATGGCGGAAACCTCTTTATCAGGCGCAATCTGTGTTTGTACAGGAGCAGACTGACTGTCAGCGGACGTGGCCCTGCCAAGCAGCAGGCAAGCATAAATTACATACGTTATAATTTTTTTCATCTGATTTACTTTTTAACTATTTGGAATATCAATCCTTTCATTTTAGAAAATCAAGACTAACCGCACATCATAAAAAATCTCTTCGGCTAATACCAGTTAAATCCGAGTTCAGCAAAAACGGAAGAACCTGTAAAATCAAGTGCGGAAATTGCCTGTGCAATGTGACTGTATTCACGGGCACCAATTAATACCCGGGAAACACCCGGATGGTGAAGTGCCCAGGCCAGGGCTATGCGTTCAACGGGCAGCCCGGTTTTAAATGCCGCATCCTTTAGCGTGGCCAAACGACGGAATGCATTTTCATTGAAATAGTCTTCTTTATGACCTGGCGCGACGTGAAACCTTGTTCCCTCTTTTATGCCATTCAGGTATTTTCCTGTAAGAAAACCCGCACCCAGCGGACTATAAGTAATAATCTTAATGTTGTTTATGAAACAAAACGAACGAAGGTCCGCCCCGAGTTCACTCACCGCTATGTTGTTGTTATTCTGGACGAACCGAAACCTCGTGAATCCTCTTTCCTCCTGCATCTGCACTGCGCGGGCCAATTGCGCATGCGTAAAGTTGCTTGCTCCCAGATTGCGGACTTTGCCAACGTTGACCAGTTCGTCTAACGCAGCCAGTACATTCTCATTTCCGACGGTGTCATGCCAGCTATGGAGATAAAGAATGTCAATGGCATCTACCCGGAGCCTTCTGAGGCTTTCTTCCGCCGACAGCATTATCTTTTTTGCTTCAAAAGGGGCAGGTATTTTCGTGGCAATTGTAAAACTGCTGATGGCGGCAGGTCTGAATTGCAACCAATCACCCAAGATACTCTCTGATACACCGTCACCGTAAGAAACCGCTGTATCAAAAAAATCAATTCCGCATTCGTACGCATAATCCAACAGCCGGATGGAAGAGCTGCGGTCTATTTCACGTCCAAATGTTACGCAACCCATTCCAAGGGAGCTGATTTTGTTATGGTATTTCAGTGATGACATTTATTTATAGCACGGGAGGATATAAAAAATATTTACCCGGAACGCAGGGTTAGACCGGTTATGTTTTTGTTGTCTGCCGGAAAAAACAGACTTAACAACCAACCGGCAATAAAACATACGGCCAGCCCGATAAACGCATACAGCAGGAAGTGCAGGCTGGTGTAAACGATCAACCAATACTGAACAGCAACACTTATTACCAGGCCTGCCAGCACTCCTTTCGAATTTGCTCTTACCGTAAAAATGCCCAGCAGAAAAATGCCGCCTATACCGCCGGTGAAAAGACTCATGAAAAAATTGTATTGATCCCATAGCGAGACATGCCCTTTATTTACTACGTAAAGGGCTATCAGTATACCCAGAAATCCAATTAGCAGCGTGGCCGTCCTGGCTGCCCTCAGATAATCTTTATCCGATTTTCCGGACCTGAATATTTTATAAAAATCCGTAATGAACGCAGTAGATGCGGATGCAAGACTACTTCCGAGGGAAGACATTGCTGCGGCGAAAATTCCGGCGATAAGCAATCCTCTTATCCCGGTGGGCAGCTGGCTCACAATATACCATGGGAATATAGAATCGTTGCTTGCCTGCACAACATTGACGTCAGCGGGATGGTAATAAAAATAGAGATACAATAAGGTTCCAATACACAGAAAAATAATTCCAGCCGGTACTGACAGCCAGGCGGCAATCCTCGCACTCCTCTTCGCACTTTCCTCATTTTTCGTTGTAAGGTATCGCTGAACTGTTGTCTGGTCGGTACTGAAAGCCAGGAAATTCAACGTAAACCCTCCAACTATTACTACCCAGAAATTTGCACTTGTCAAATCAAAGCCGGTATCCATCATCCGTATCTTCTGGTTTACCTGAATATTCTGGTATATATCAGACAGACCTACCGGTAATTTTGCAAGTATATATATAGCACACAAAAATGCTCCGCCCAGTAAAACACATACCTGCATAACATCTGTCCATATTACGGCCTTTATACCTCCTTTAAACGTATACATTAAGGTTATTAGCCCTATGATTAATACACATATATTTTCTTCCAAACCAGTCACCACTGCAAGTGCCAGACTTGGCAGAATAAGGATTATTGATAACCTGCCCAATTCAAATAGAATATAAGCCATCGATGCAATAGACCTGATAGTGTAATTAAACCGTTTATCAAGGTACTCGTAAGCTGAAGTAACATTCAGTTTGCGATAAAATGGAATGAAACATCTGTTTACCAACGGAAGTATAAAAACGACTGATACAATGAGAAAAAAATAATTCCAGTTGGTTGCGTACGCCTTTGCAGGGGTAGACATGAAAGTTATGGCGCTTAACTGAGCGCCGATTATGCTTAAACCAACAGCCCAGGTCGGCACATTCCCCCCACCTTTGAAATATTGACTGGTTGATACCTGTTTTCCTGAAAACTTTAACCCGATAATTATTGTAAGTACCAGATAAGAGAGAACGACAAGATAATCCCATATTGTAAAAAAACTTCTGCTGACAGGCTTACCGGTCCAAATGCTGAAAAGATTTCCCGCTGTAAAATTCAACAGCGACAATTCCTGCCCGTTGCCTAAAAGTACATTTTCAGCCTGACCAAATGGAAGCGCAGCGTATGCTACCAGTTTTTGTGTGATCGTATTGTACAGTAACAGGCTATCAGCTCCCGACTCATTGCCGGAGGGGGTATTCCGATCACTCCGACCTATAAGCAATAAATAAGTTCCTGAGAACGGAATACAACTAACCGGATGACCGGACAAAACCGAATTGCCGGCTGGCACCAGCTTCCATTTACTTACTTTGAAATCATAGTATGCAATCGTCCCATTTTTTTCTTTTATCAAATTTTCATCGGCCGGAAAAGCTGCGAGATATAAACATGGATTTTCTCCGTTTGACTGAACGCCGAGCGCTGCATTACTGCAGGCAAAGGGAAGTGAGAACAGATTTTTCCATCCAGGCCGGGGCTGGGATAAGTCAAGGGAAAGAAAAAGATCGGTACGGCCGCCTGCTGTTTCTCCCCCGGCAACATAAATAATATTATTATAAACCGTTAATGCCGGATTTTTAATAGCAACCGGTAAATCAGGCAAATCAGATTGAAAGAATATTTTCTTATGCTCATCCCATTGAAGCATCGCTACCTTAGTCAACAGACCCTTTTCATTCTCTCCTCCTGCCCAAATCATACGGTTTCCTGCGGAAAAATACCCGGCAAAAGCAGTTTTTTGTTTTAACCTAAATAACGTCTTTTCAAATTCTTCATCACTTCCAGATACTGTTTTCAACAGAAACAACGAATCACTGTAATGGACTGCCGGCCCTTCCCTATACATACCGCCGGACAAGATAAACGTACCATTTATACAGCCCATCTGCACACCGGACCTGGAAATAGCCGGAGAACCCGGAAAGCTGAAACGGGAAGAAGACCTGCTCCAACTGATGCTGCTGTCTCTGTTGTTATCTTCAGCCGATAGAGAAAGGCTGATTGCCGATAAACAAAGCAGAATAATAAAATGTATCGCTATCTTTTTCATTCTGAATCTGCGGAATCTATAGGTTTAAACTATGCGCGGGTTGCATCGTTATTATTCACTTACGCACACCCGTTCTGTCAAATCAACTCAGGGAATATTTTACAGCATCAATCCCGGTAACACAATTAGTCCTCATACCTGGCCGGATTTCACCGCTTATGAATATCCAGCAATCGTTCCAGTATATAGCTGGCAGCGTGGCACGTGCTTCTATTTCCCAATTTTGCCTTACATCACTCCATGCATCGAGCTGTGCATCATAAAACAATAAATTCTTAGAAAAACCAGGATGACTGGAAGGGTCATTATGCAATACGGCTTTGTCATCGACCCCACCCCAAAACAACATTTTTCCGTTCCCGAACACCGGCAGAGGATTACCAGCGGCTGCTACACCCCGGGGCATCGGGGCCAAAATTTTCCAGGATCCCGACCACTTCCCCCGAGACCCGGTAACAGACAACCTGTACCCGTCTCGCAGCAGCGACCCAGCCTTTTGTTCCCCGGTAAACGAAGGGGTTAGAATCCCGCTGAAAAAATAAAATTCGTCCCTGAACCTTGCGCACACCGGATGTATCCTTCCGTCTCCCGGAATTTCGGGCATTTCAAACCAGCCATCATCTGAATTTTCCAAATCCAACGCATAGCATTTTCGGGTTGCTGCATTCTGCGAAGACGACTGGCCTCCGGCAAGTATAATGAGATTTTTAATGACTGTACCTGCCATACATGATAAACTCACAGGCAGTTCCGGCAGGCTTTCACTTTCCAGCACAGTGGGATCCGAAGCTTGGAATTCACGTGACTTGAAGTCGCGGCC
>JADMIO011201668.1_pt1 | contig 90497 bp, 78 predicted proteins | sample 8958161 | NCBI WGS metagenome assembly JADMIO01 (sample SAMN16585339, study PRJNA669376) | soil metagenome | isolation source: Crop rotation soil | place: USA: Cullars Rotation, Alabama | collected 2011
CGACAACTTGTCCACGTGGAATTCTAAGCTTAGGATCCCAATGTGCTGGAAAGAGGTTGTTTTCCACAACCACGTCCTCAAAATAGCGCTGCAATTGCGCGATTGTTGAACTCGCGCAAGGTACTGACACCAGCTGTCTGGGATGCTGGGCAAGCAGAGAGTGATAGAGGGAGTACATTTATGGGGTATTCAACCGAGCGGGGAAGTTGATTGTTGCGCTTGCGAGGGCACATGACCCGTTTGGGTCCGCACGGTAGGCCAAAAACATTTTACATGGATAAACAGAGGCTGTCTATGCTTATTCTTAGGAAAAAACGCCTTCGTCTAAAGTCTTACATATGTGCTAAGTGCCGTAGCTGCAAGGTTTCTGGCATCGTCAAACACTTCAGCCGAAACCCTGATCAGGCGCCGTCCCGAGCGTAATACCCGAGCGGTGGTCCATACGGTCCCGTCGGTAAGGGGCTGCAGGTAACTTACTGTGAGGTCGACGGTTGAGACTCGTTCGCTGGCCGGCAGAACAGAAATCACGGCGAAGGCCATTGCCGTATCGATCAACGAGGCAATGGCGCCACCGTGAACCACGCCATGATTCTGCAAATGTGCTTTCCGAATCTCGAAGAAAAGGGTCGCCGAACCCCCGCAAACTTCTTGCAGTTGGATTCCCAGGAGTTCGGCATACGGAACTGACTGAAGTGCCTTTTGAAATCGCTCGGCGTCGGCCGGAGTCTTTTTTGACGAAGTCATGAGCGATAGCTTGAGTCCGGGTTGCTTGGTTCAACAATCACCGCGGTGCCGTAAGCAAGTACTTCCGTGACGCCTGCTGACACTTCCGTCGCGTCGTAACGTGCAGCGACAATCGCATTCGCGCCAATTTCCGTGGCATGTTGAATCATAATGTCGAAAGCATCAGAACGGGTGTCTTCACAGAGCTTCGTCCAAACGGTGATGTTGCCACCAACGAGCGTCTGCAGGCCGGCACCGATGGTCGCGAATACATTTCTGGACCGCACCACAATCCCGCGAACCACTCCCAGATTCTGAACGATGCGATGGTTTGGTAGTTCAAGAGCCGTCGTCACCATTTGATGCGACACAGAATAACGTGGCGGGCTGACGGCGTATGGGGTTCTTTTCTCGAGGGGGTCACTCATTTTAGTTTCCTTTAGTTAGTCCCTGAACAACGTTAGTTTTTTTTCTTTTGTTTTTTGTTTTGCCGGCTCGTCTGGAATCCAAACGTACGTCTGCAGCTCACAGCGACCTTGTTTGTTGAATTCCACACCTTCAGCTTCCAGCATTCGTTGTTGTTTGTCGTGGGGTAGAACAAGGCCGCGGGTAGAACAACCGCCCTGTGCATTAATTACGCGATGCCAGGGAGTTTTATCGTCGGAGGAATGCATCACGAAGCCAACTGTCCGCGGCGTGTAACCGTCGCCGAGGATGGCGGCGATTTGACCGTAGGTCATTACTCGTCCGCGTGGAATCATACGAACAATCTTGAAGACTCGTTCCCGGTAGTCGTTATCGTCTTTGTTTCCCATGATTAGATTAAGGTTTGGCTTACTCCAGGCTACGCAGAATCACGCGCGCCGGCGCACCATCGCCGCTGCCACCAACAACTTTCAGAGGCAAACAGATCAATTCGTAGGAACCACTCGCGACTGCGCGCAAGTCGAGCCCTTCAAGAATTACAACGCCGCGGCTGAGCAACGTAAGATGCGTTTCAAAGGTCGTCGAATGAAATTTTTCGACCGAGAGATAGTCGATACCAACGAGCTTCACGCCTTGCTCAACTAACCAGCCTGCAGCGCCAGGCTCGAGGTAAACAAATTGTTCGCGAAACCCGTTTTCCGGCTGTCCCCAAAAAGCCGAGTTACTCGTTTTGAAGAGAATCCTTTGCGTGCCGGCTTTGCACTTCGCCCGGACGGTCGCTTCATCAATAGATGTTAACTGATCGTCAATTTCAACAACCTCGGCCTGGCCCAACAAAATTTCAAGTGGCAACGCATCAACCTTCCCTGCACCCTCGATGAAGTGCGCCGGAGCGTCGACATGGGTCCCGGAGTGCAAACCAAAGTTGAGCAGTGAGACATTTGCCGAATCGCCGTTGGCCAAAGACTTCCATTTCTTGATTTCAATGCCGGGGTCACCGGGATAAGTTGGTGTCGACGAATTAAGGGCAACGCTGACGTCGTAGATTCGCATTTTGAAATTGATGTGGGAACTCCGTTAGACGTGAGCCGCATAGTAATTGTCGTTTTCATTTAGTGTCAACGCGAACGTTGAAAACACTAGTCTCTTAACTTCCGCTCTCAGCGCCACCGCTGTCTTTGTGTCTCTATGTTTGTCTTTTGCGATAGCCAAATCACCAGGGAGGCACGGAGGCACAAAGATCACACAGAGAAAAGCAGATTGAGCAATCGGGTAAAAGAGCATCGCTTGCGATTCGCGACCGGATTTCGTTAGCATCACTTCACCTAAGAATCCACTGGAAAATGTCGCAAAACCTATCGCGCCCGCGAATTGCAGCTTCGAGTTACCTGAACACGGCCCCACTGATTTGGAGTTTTCAGGACGGCAGCCAACGTGAAGTCGAACTTGTCACCGACGCAGCACCGGCGCGCTGCGCAGATCTACTGGCGCGCGGTGAAGTTGACGCCGCGCTGGTTCCCATCATCGAGTATCAAAGAATCCCGGACGTTCAGATTGTTCCTGGTGTTTGTGTTGGTTCGCAGTCGGCAGTTCGCAGTGTGGTGTTGGTTAGCAATTTAGATGATCTGAGCACCGTCCAAAGGGTCGCGCTCGATACTTCTTCACGTACTTCCCAAATCCTGGTCAAGATCATTTTCGCCGAATTCATTGATGTCGAGCCCGAGTGGTCTACGAGCCGGCCTGACATTCACGAGATGATGAGGAATAACGATGCTGCCCTACTCATCGGGGATCCGGCGATGAACATTTCAAGCGCCGAATTTCGTATTTTTGATCTGGCCAGCCTCTGGCATGAGTTCACGGAACTGGGATTTGTCTTTGCGATGTGGATGATTCGGGCTGGCGCCGCTGAAGAATTAAGCAAGATAGACTTCGCCGCTGCGCGGGATGAAGGTTTGCACAACATCGATAAGATCACTGCGCAGTATCGCAATAAGGTGCCCCTGAGTGCTGCTGAAGTGAGATCTTACTTAACTGACAATATTACCTTTCAAGTGGACGACAACCTCGCTAAGGGCATGGCGTTGTATTTTCAGTTGGCACAAAAACATGGGTTCGTTGACCTCAATAAAGAGGTCCGCTTCGTGCGCAGTTAGCCGTTCACCCTTAGATACGAATTGAACGAATGAATCACAACCGGGAGCGGTAGCGACCGGCCGAGGATTCACCTCCATGAGCTCGGATTACTTCGATCGGCACCAGTCGTCATCACAAGTCTCGCGAGAACACTCTGCCCGGCGGTAGCCGCTTTGATAATCCACGACGACGTCCTAAACTAAACCTGCATGACATCCGGCGAAATCCAACAAATTCTTGACAGAGTTCTTGCCGGTGACCGCATGACGGCGGCGGAATGCACCACCTTGCTTGAGTCGCATGATGTGGCCCGCCTGGGAGTGGCCGCGGATGAAAACCGGCAACGCCGCCATCCCGGTAATATCGTCACCTACATCATCGATCGCAACATCAATTACACGAATGTATGCAATGTGGTTTGCACTTTTTGCGCCTTTTACCGGCGACCGGGCGCGCCCGACACTTACGTACGCACCATCGAGGAAATTTGCCAGAAAATCGATGAGACGATCGCCTTAGGTGGCACTGGCGTTTTAATGCAAGGCGGTTTGCATCCCGATTTTGGCATTGACTGGTATGAAGACCTGCTGCGGACGTTGCATGCAAAATATCCCGACTTCCAATTGCACTGTTTTTCGCCACCCGAGATTCACAACATTCATCTGATTTCCGGCCTCGACTACGAGACGATCATGGCACGTTTGAAGGCGGCCGGACTTTACAGTTTACCGGGCGGCGGCGGTGAAATTCTCGACGATGAAGTGCGCAATCGAGTTTCAACGAAGTGCACGACCGATGAATGGTTAGCTGTGATGCGCGCCGTGCATCGGGTTGGTTTACGTTCGACTGCGACGATGATGTTTGGCATCGGCGACACGGTTGAGCACCGTGTGCGCCACCTGCAAAGAGTCCGTGACCTTCAGGACGAGACTGGTGGCTTCACGGCCTTCATTCCGTGGACGTTTCAAAGAGAAAACACAGCGCTCGGTCGTCGCATCAAGGACGAACCCACGGGCGTCGACTACCTGAAGATGTTGGCAGTGTCACGATTGTTCCTCGACAACGTCGAAAACTTTCAGTCGTCGTGGCTGACGCAAGGATTGAAACTGGGTCAGGTTGCTTTGCGGTTCGGTGCTAACGACATGGGCTCGATCATGATTGAAGAAAACGTCGTCTCAGCTGCCGGCGCACACAACTGCGCTGATGAAAAAATGCTGCGCTACCTGATTCGCGAGGCGGGTTTTATTCCCCAACAGCGCGACATCCTTTATCGCCACGTTAACCGCTCAGCAACAACCGTCAGTGATGAATCTGAATCAACACCCCTTCGTGAGTTAACAGTAGCTATCGCCGACTGAAATAGTTCGTTTACCACAGAATGTTTTTGTCCTACCGTTCATCTTTCGCAATCCTGCTTCTTTTAGTCTTATCGTTGGCCGGTATAGCTCCAGCCCAGGATCGTGATGCGGCAAACCCGGATAACAGTGCGGAAGCCAAAACGAAAAACAAAGCAATAGATTTGCTGGTCTCGGTAGTGGGTCAGGCTGCCTCATTACGTTCAGCCGAGAACCGCGCCCGAATCCGTTCGAATGCAGCGGACGCGCTTTGGAACGACGACGAAAAACGAGCTCGCGATCTTTTCGGCGCAGTTGTTGACGATATCAAAATTGGATTTAGCGAGTTTGAAACCGAGTTCGCCTCTAGCGATTACGACAGCCGGCGACCCTACGTGCCTTACGAAAGTTTCCAAACGCTGAGAGCGTTTTGGCAGCTACGTCATGATACGCTCGCTCGTATATCCAAGCACGATGCTGACCTGGCTTTGGAATTCCTGAACGCAACGAACCTTCCCGAAACAATCAAATTGCCTCCGCAAATGCAAGATGCTGAGAACGCTTTCAGACTGGAGCTCGCCCGTCAGGTTGTTGCGAAGAATCCGCGACTTGCTTTAAACCTTGGCCGCGAATCTCTGGCGCGGGGCTATTCGATGGAACTTTTGTCCATGTTCTTGAAAATTCAAGCCAGGGACAAGGACAGCGGGCAGAGCCTTTATCTGGCTATGGTTGACAAACTGAGGGGCGCAAATCTGGTAACCGATCGGCGCGCCCGAGCGTTTGCCATCAGTTTGGCACGCACAGCCCGGCTTCCGGATGCAGACGAACAGGGTTACCGGGATTTATTGGGAATGCTGACAAAAACTGCTCTGGATAATGGTTGCGCAGGTGATCCATCTAAAGCGACTCAGGTTTGTTGGGAGATTGGTCCATTGTTCTCAGCGTTGCAAAAGTACTCACGACGTGCCGCGCCTCTTAAACAGTGGGCGGATGAAGGCGTGGTATACCCATACAATTCGGCTGCGTTTGCTGAATTCAATGAAACAGTGCAGAGTGGGACTGCCGATGAAATTTTGACGTTAGCAGGAAAATATCCTGAACACGTTTATCTTTTTCAACGGGCGTTCGATACGGCGGGGCGGACTGGGGATTTAACAAAGGCTCGGCAAATTGCTTCCACGGCGCCCCGCAAGTACGCGAGCAACTGCTTGCACAACTAAGTGAAGTGGAGAAGTTTACTTCAAAGAATGAAGAGCGGGCCGCGTTTGTTCAGAAGAAGCTTAGGGAAGCAAATTCAGACTCCGAACGAATAGAGATCTTGCTTTCAACGGCGATGTTGCTTGCTAAAGAGGACCGCAAGTCGGCCCTTGAGTATTTGGATCAAGCAGGTGAACTGATTGATCGCAGTACGCCGGAGAAAGTTAAACTACGACGCCAAGTCGGCCTGGCTAGCGCTTATGCATATCTGAAGAGTCGCCGGGGCTTCGCGATCATCGAGTCCATGATTCCCCGGCTCAATCAATTGGTAACGGCCGCGATGGAACTAGATGGTATCGAGACCAGTTATGTTAGAGACGAAGAATGGAACATGAACTATCAGGGGGTCATCGGCGGGGTATTGGCTACGATCGCCAATAATGCGGGACTCTTTGCGGCAATAGATTTGGACCGCTCGGTGGCACTTGCGAATCGGCTTGAACGCCCTGAGTTGCGCTTGATGGCTGAACTAAAAATTGCGCAAGGTGTCTTACAGAAGCGACAGCCTACGTTGAATTTCAGAGGAAGTTACTCGCCGAACTATTGAAGTCGACGGGGTGTATGGCTCAACGCTGATCTAATGGTTCCCGCACGACAAATCAAAACGCTGCTCTTCGATTGGGACGGCACGGTGGTCGACTCAGCTCAACTCGGCCTGATTGCCTTCGAAAAGTCGTTTGCCGCACTGGGTTTCGACTTCGATCACGAACTGTATCGTCAGGTTTATTCACCCAACTGGTATTTTGTTTACAAAGCCATGGGCTTGCCCGAACATCATTGGCCCCGGGCTGACGAACTTTGGATTCAAAACTACGGCGAGCAAACCGCTCAACCACTGACGGGTGCGCGCGAGACTATTCAGGAACTCAAGCGCAAGGGTTATCGTCTGGGAGTTGTCAGCAGTGGCAGCGAGTGTCGCGTGGTTCGAGAGGTGAGCGAATCTAAGCTCGATAGTTGTTTCGAAATCGTGGTGTGCAACGAGCAGATGGAGAACAAGAAACCTCATCCTGAAGGCCTGGAAACTGCAATGCGTTCAATAGGCGCCACCCGTGAAGAAACTTGTTACGTAGGTGACAGTCCCGACGACATCGAGATGGGCAAACGCGCGCACCTACTTACCGTCGGCGTCCGCAGCGATTATCCAACCAGTTGGAAACTGCAGAGCCAGAATCCCGACATCCTGATAAATTCGTTAACAGAACTCCTCAACCACTTTTAATCTACAAGTTGTTTACTCGGCAGCAGCAGCGGCCTTGCGAGGTTGGAAATGGGTGCGCACCAGGTCGTTGAACCGTTCCGGTTGTTCCTGCTCAGGCATCATCCGGCAGTAGTCGAAAACTTCCAGTGTGGCGTTGGGGTTTAATTCTCCCAGGAGCCAGCCTGTCTCGACGGGTGTAGTTGTGTCCTGCTTGCCCCAAACAAGAATTACGCGCTGCGTTAATCGTGAGAAGGGCAAACGCGCATCGGTATTGAGGTATCCCGATAAGAAGGCAGCGATCGCGTGCTGCGCGCCTGGTTGATGACTGGTCGCATAGAGATTCGCAACCAGACGATCAGAGACGCGTTTGTGGTCGTAGAACAAATTGTCGCGCGCATAATCACGGATGCTTCGCTCGCTGGCCATGACGTTGTAGAACGACGTTCCCAGCACGGGCGACTGAAGGAGTCCATAGAAGGCGGCGCCTGCCATTCCGGGACGTCGGTTCAACGAATCAGAACCAGCGGGCGCGTTCAAGATCAGTGCATTGATTAACTCAGGATATTCGTCCGCCACGCGAATGGCGTAAGTCGCGCCAAGCGAGCTGGCGATCACATTTGCAGGCTGGCCACAAACCTCACGAATGAAATCAGTGATCAGTTCGACGTAAAGATCCGCGGAGTAAGAAGCAGTTGGCGGTTTGTCGGAAAAACCAAACCCCAGCAAGTCTAGCGCGTAAACACGAAAGTCCTTCGCGAGTTCGTCAAAATTCTTGCGCCACATGAAACTTGACGCACCGGCGCCGACCCCATGGATGAACAGCAACGGTGGCGCTGAGTCCTGGGCTCCGGAGACTTTGTAGAAGACCCGACCATGCTTCCAATGAAAAAAGTGCGCTTCACCGGCAAGCGCACTATCGTCAGGCTCCGACGCGTTTCGCTGGATCATCGCGTTGAGCGCGGCGAGCGCGGCCATACCCGCGCCGCCGGCCAACATCGTCTTCCAGATATTTCCGAGCTTACCCATTGAGCTTACACGAACGCGTAATCGAACTGTTCCTGATGGATGGTCGAGTCGCTGTTGACGTCAATCGGCCCGAGATACTCTTCAATCTCGTTCAAAACGTCGCGCTCAGAACTACGCAACGCCTTCGCGACGTCAGGATGAATGCGCAGCGTTGTTTGCTGTCGTTTGCGATCATCCATCGATTTAGACAACGTACGTGCTTCTTCGAGCAGTTCGTAACAAATCGTCTGCGGCGACTTGATCAGGCCCGCTCCCTGGCAATACTGGCACGGCGCGCACAGCGTTCGCTCCAGCGATTGCTTCACGCGTTTGCGCGTCATGATCACCAAACCAAAATCGTTGAACGACAAGACTTTAGTCGGAGACTTATCGGCGCGCAATGCATCCTGTAGCGCGCCCATTACCTTCGCCCGGTTGCGGCGCTCTTCCATGTCGATCAAGTCGAGGACGATGATGCCGCCCAGATCGCGCAACCTGATCTGACGCACGATCTCGTCAACCGCTTCGAGGTTCGTTTTGGTGATCGTGTCTTCGAGCCGGCCACCGCCACGTCCAACGAATTTACCGGTGTTCACATCAATCGCGACGAGTGCTTCGGTCTGATTGATGACGAGATAACCGCCTGACTTCAACCACACGCGAGGCTTAATGGCCTTGTCGATTTCGGCCTGCACGCCGTAACTCTCGAGAATGGGTCGTTCGCGAGTGTAAAGCTTGACGCGTTTTACCATGCGCGGGTGAATACGGTTAACAAACTCTACGATTGCTTCATACTCGTCTTCCGAGTCGACGCGAATGGCGGTGAAATCGTCCGACAGCTGATCGCGCAGCAGTCGTTGCACGAGATCGAGATCCTTGTGCACCAGCGAAGCCGGTTTCGACTTCTCAGCAGAAGCGCGAATATCCAACCATGTTCGTACCAGGTACCGGACGTCCTCGCGAAGTTCTGATTCACTGATCCCCACTCCCGCGGTGCGGACGATGAAACCGCCGGAGGGAATGTCCTCGCTGCCGCGAATCTGAGTGATCAGTTTTCGCAAACGTTGTCTTTCGGCGTCGGAATCGATTTTTCTCGAGACACCTACGTGCTCAACGGTGGGCATGTAAACAAGAAACCTGCCGGGCAACGCGATATGCGAGGTGATGCGCGCGCCCTTTTTAGCGATTGGTTCCTTGGCGATCTGGACCAGAATCTCCTGGCCTTCGCGCAAGAGGTCTGTAATCGTGGGTTGTTGATGACGATCTTTGCGGCCAGAACCCCGTTGACCGCCGCGGTTGTCGCGACCACCACGACCGCGGGATCGACCACCGCGTGGTTCGCGCGCTTCACGTTGAGGCGCAGCGTCGGCACTTGAGGTTTCAACCTCTTCGACCTGCTCCTCCGGTTCCGCGGCTACAACTTCTGCGTCGGCGTCGGCGCCATTATCCGGTTGTTCGTCAGAACCTGCTTCAGCCTGACCGTCGGCTGACGCACTCGATTTGCTCGGTCGGCGGCGACGTCGACCACCGCGCCGGGTCGCAAATTCAGCGCGGTTATCGTTGCTTTCTAAACTTGCAGAAGCATCGCCGTAGGCTTCGTCGCCCGCCTCGGTCGCTTCCGGAACTTCCGCGGCGACTGTTTCTTTCGCTGTCTTGCGGCTGCTCGAGCGTTTGGTTGTCTTCTTCTTAGAGCCCAGACTTCCCAAAAGTTTTCCCATGCGAGAACGCTTGTTCGTTGGTGCCTCCTCTTCTGGCTCAACATCAGCGGACGCTTGATGCCTGGCCGGCTGGAGGTAAGGCTCCGCCTCGTCGTCGCTGATGCGCTCAAAGGAACGGGCCTGCAACGGTAGGACTGCCACATTTTCATCAAAGCCTTCAATATGCGCGGCAACTGGCTCATTGGTCCTGCGGATAGAAGGCTGTTCGGTATCCTCGCCATCGTCCACACGCAGGAATGAGTCGTCGTGATAGTCAACGCTTGATATCACTGACCCGACTTCCGCGGTGCGGAAGTCATCTTCGAGGTTGAATTCACCCGCGTGAATTTGATCGAACAGGCGTTCCTGTAACCTCGCGTCTTTGAACATTTCGCCGTTCATGGCTGTCTCTTCTTCATCGACGATTCTGAGAATCGAAGGATCGGCTTCGACGAACGGCGTGCCGATGTCTTCCGCGCGGATGCGGGCAGGTTGCTCCGCTTGAGCGTGATCAACATCGTCAGTTTCTCTACCACGACGCCGGCGGCCGCGACGTCCACGGCGTCTGCTCGCTTCGGTTGTCTCAGCTGTTGACTCAGTTTCGTCCTCAGCTTCATCGGTAGTCTCCGCGACAGCATCGATCAGTGGTTCGACCCGTTCGTGAGTCGCTTCGATCTGACGTTCGCGTTCCACCCGGGCCATTGCAATTTCTTCAGCTGCAACCCGCTGTGCATCTTCAACGGAACCCTTCTGCGACTTGTCGATGACAATGCGCTCGAATTCTTCCTCTTCATCGAAGAAGTCTGATACATACAAGAACGCGTCACGTTCTAGTCCAATGTCGACGAAAGCCGATTGCATGCCGGGCAACACGCGCATCACGCGACCTTTGTAAATGTTGCCGACGATGCCCTGGTTGCCCTCACCGCGTTCGATATAAAACTCGGTGACTTTCTCGTTTTCGACGATCGCTATTTTCTTTTCGCGTCCATTGACGCTAACAATTAGTTCCTTTGCCATTGCTTACTGGTTATCTCCTGATGCGCCTGCGTCAATTGTTCGTTTGAAGCGGCGCAATGAATTTTGGTGATGCGCGCGGTGCCTCTCCAGCCTATTAGCGAGAAACAGACGGCGCGCTGCGACGAGACGCGTTGGCGTCTCGCTGTGAAATGTTTTTGCGGGAATGCCGGTTTGATGTGTGACGAAGGCTGGCAGCGCTGCGCGTCGACCTGACGCCACTTCGCTCAGTTTGTCACTAACCCGGCCCGGGATTGATTGATGGTCGCGTACTGAGGCAGTCATTTCCAGACTTTTGTCTGGAACGCGACGAGCATAACTGTTCAAACAGAAACCTAACTAGCCGTTTGCGGTCCAACGCGACTGCAACAGGGAGCGTTTCAAGCAAGTAGTTTCAAAACTCGCCGTGTGCTGCCAACCTATCGCTATCGCCGTGGATGTCAAATGGAACTCTGAGTTCCACTGTACTGGCCGAGACCAGATGCGGCTTTCAAAAGTTAAAAAATCTACGTCCCGAGTGGGGACGATCAAAATTTGTACTCGCGTTTGGGCGCACGGTAATAAAAACCTCCCATCGTGCTGCCGGTTCAAATGCAACCGTAATGGCTGGATCGAAACTCTCCACAGGGCGAGCCAACGGAGTATAAACCGAAACAACGTGAAAAATGAAACGAATCAGTGGGTTTAGTTAACGAAACGCCGCAATTGGACGCTGATTGCAAAGCCAATCGCGATGAAAGTTGCGATGAGAGAAGCGAGACCGGCACTCATCAGCGGCAATGGAACGCCGATAACGGGCAGTATCCCTACCTCCATGCCGATGTTTATGAAAATCTGACACGTGAGGCCGCCGACAATGGCCATGATAACGAGCATACCCATGCGATCAGGCGCTCGTTTGGCCCCGGCGATGAGCCTTGACAGGAAAACGACGTAGGCGAGCATCAATAAAATGCATCCTATAAAACCTGTGTTTCCGGCGGTAACCGCAAAAATAAAGTCGGTATGCGGCTCCGGAAGAAATTTCAAACTGCTCTGCGAATGCGCTGAGCTCGTGTCGGCGCCGAGCAGTCCTCCCTCGCCGACCGTAAGAATCGACTGAAATGTGTTATAGCCGATGCCGCGTTTGTCGGCCTTTTCCGGATCGAGAATGACGTTGATGCGCTCCTGTTGATAGTTCTTGACGAAATGGGTCTTCACCCCAACCCAATAAGCGGCGGGAAGCAAAAGCACACCAAGCACGATTGTTCCTACGACGTAACGAATGCGAATGGCCGAGAGGAACAGCACACTCGCCAGAATCGGTAAGTAGGTAATAACCTGGCCAACATCCTTCTCCAGCAGAATAAGAAAGCAGGGCACTGCCAGAATCAGGCCGCCGACGGCAAGCTCTTTCAAAGCAAGGGTGTTGACGCGGTTCTTGCCGAAGTAACGAGCGAGCATCATGGCCGTCGTCACTTTAACAAACTCAGAAGGTTGAAACTGTCCGATTCCCGGGACGCGAATCCATGCTCGCTGTCCGTTGATCTTTAGACCAATACCGGGAATTAGCACGAGCACGAGCAGTATGAGTCCAAACAGGTAGAACGCAGGCGCAATGTTGATTAGCTTGCGATAGTCAGTGAACGCAACGAGCAACATAGCGACGATCGCAATTCCGAGACCGACGAGTTGTTTGATCCAGTAGGTTTCGGTTGGTTGAGCGTTGCGAATTTGGATTGTGCCAAAGCAAACGATACCAATTGCGAGGAACGCCAGGATCCAGTCGAAATCTCTCAGTCCGCGTTTTTGGATTATTGCAACCATGGAGAAGCAGGAGTCAGAATTCAGGAGTCAGAAGCGTTATCAATCGGCAATCGGCGATTGGCAATTAGGTCACTGTCCTCGATTCAACGCTACGGTGTCTGCCGGTTTCTTGGGCTCGGCCTTGTCTTCGGTTTTAGGGGTCTTCGCGACGGGGACTGCGCCTGGGGGTTCTTCGTTCCGTGTCTTGCGATAGTAAACGTCGTAGACGTGACGAACCGCTGGCGCGGCATGCTGTCCACCAAAGCCCGAGTTTTCAATCAGCGCCACCATTGCGATCTCGGGTTTGTAGGCCGGCGCATACGAAACGAACCACGAGTGGTCCTTGTTTTTGCCGACGTCCTTGCCCAGACCAACGACCTGCGCCGTGCCAGTCTTGCCCGCAATGTCGAAACCTGCCATGCGGATCGAGGTGGCAGTACCACCGTTGTTTACGACGCCCCACATTCCTTCAACAACGACCTCATGAATGTCTTCGGGAATCGTGATGATCTTTGGATTGGGCCGGTTCGGATCCAGAGGTTGGAACGAACGGCTGGGACGGTAATCGGGAGTTCCTTCCACGCCGACGGGTTTGAACGTTTTCAGCAAGTGGGGAATGTAAAGCTTCCCGCCATTCGCCACACTGCTGATCGTTCGCAGCAGCGCGATAGGAGTGATGATGTCGTAGACCTGTCCGAACGACGCGTAAACAGTGTCGATATCCTTCCACTCAGAGTTCTCGCCCTGAGTTTTCTTTTTCAACTCGAGCGAGGGGGTTAGATCCAATACTTCGTTGGGCAAGTCGATCCCCGTTCGCTTGTTGAGATCAAACTGGTCCACCATGGCCGTGATCCCATCAATTCCCATTTTCAAGCCCAACCTGTAGAAATAGCCGTCACATGAATGGGTAATGGCAGCCTTCACATCCGGCGTACCGTGATGGCCCATGCAGCGCGTGAATTTGTTTCCGACCTGGATACCGCCACCGCAGACCAGATTCGAGTGTTCGATGGTGATGGCCCCTTGTTCGAGTCCGGAGACTGCCATGGGAATTTTCCAGGTGGAGCCAGGGGGATACCGGCTCTGCACTGCACGATTGATCAGTGGCTTTTGAGGATCATTCAAGAGCGCCACGTACTCGGCGCGGCCTTCTTTCGTGCCCATTCGCGAAAACACATTGGGATCGAACGTTGGGGCGGATGCCAGTGCGAGTATTTCGCCGTTGTTTGGATCCATCACCACGATGACGCCGCGACCCGTTGCCGAGGTGCGCAGTTGCTCTTCCGCCGCCGCCTGTAAATCGGGATCGATGGTCGTAATCAAGTCCTGACCGTTCTGCGGCGGCACTGTTTCAATCTCATCTTGAATTCGGCCGCGACTATCGACGATCACTTTGCGATATCCGTCTCTGCCGCGGAGGAATTCGTCGTAGGTTTGCTCCAAACCACTCTGACCAATGATGTCGCCGGGCTTGAGACCTTTATCTTTGTAGGAGGCTAGCTTGAGTTGTTCGGGGCTAATTTCACCGACGTAACCCAGCACGTGCGCCAGAGTGCCATTATCCGGGTAACGTCGTTGTGGTTGTTGTTCGACGCGAAGTTCGGGAAATTCAAGTTCGTGCGCCTCGACCCAGGCGATATCGCCTTGATTCGCGTCTTGTTTGATAAGAATTGATTCAAACGCTCTTTGTGCGCCTATCTGATCGAAACGATCGCGGAGTGTGTCAGGGTCTATGTTCAGTGCGTCGGCCAACGGCTGAACCAGCGAAGAGAGATTGCGCTCATGCAAGTCTTCACGAGAGAGAATGACGTTGTAAATTGGTTTCGAAACCGCGAGTGCAGTCTTGCCGTCGTTGGCGAGAATGTTTCCTCGTGGAGCCGGTATCGGCAGCAGGCGGATGCGTTGGTTTTGTGCCAGTTCGGCGTAATACGCGCCGCGCGCGAGCTGGAGGTAGTAAAGCCTGATGCCAAGCAACGCCAACATCAGAACGACGACGACCTGGACAGCCCACAGCCGGCTACGAAGATTTTGTGCGGTGTCTTCGAATTTCATGGCGAACTAAAGAATTCAGGATTCAGGACTCAGAATCTAGAATTCAAAAGCTTCCGGCTCCTGAATTCTGGCTTCTGGATTCTGTTCCCTCATCGTCTCATTTTCTTCAAAGTGCCAGTGCCACGACGCGCTACCTTTCGACGCGAAGCGAGCGTCCGACGTTGTCGCGCCTTCTCGGTAAAGAACTGATCCAGCAAATAAAAACCTAACGCTCCCGCGACGGTCGTACCGATGAGAGTATAAGCCATCGTTTGTACCAGGGGAGCAGTTGTTGGGTAACCCAGTGAGCGATGCCAGAACACGTAAATGGCCGCGTCAATTGCTGACGCCACTGCCAGCACCGGGATTCTCAAGAGCGTGTTTTCAAGGTTGATGCGGGTGGCCGCGATGTAGATGAAATACGCCGTAAGCGTTTTGGAAAAACCTCCGGCGCCAATTAATCCACGGCTGGCAGCATCTACCGCGAGTCCGGCTATGGTGCCAACCACCAACGCCTGCCAGGCATGACGTTGCAAGGCAATATAAACAACGACGATCAGGGGAAAGTCAATAAAAGAGAGGGGACCCCAGATGCTCCCCAGGCATAACTGCAGGGCTATCGCTATCGCTAATGCAACCGCAATTTTTAACTGAGGCATCGTGGAACAGCGACAGGTAACGGATGATAGGTGAAAGATAAAGAACGGCCAGCACTACTCGTCACTGTTCATTCTTACCCTTCACTGTTTTTTCTTTGTCAACGTTTGGGAGGGTTTGGTCGGCCGCAGGTCGCGCAGGCGGTGTGTAAAGCAATACCGCTACTTCCTCAAGTCGATCCAAATTTGCGCCGGGCTTAACCAGGATCTTATGCAATTGCGCTGTGGCGTCGGGACTCACCTGCACCACTTCACCAATAGTCAATCCGGGCGGATAGATCCCGTCCTGACCAGTGGTAAGAATGTAGTCGCCCACCTTCACCGTTTCCAGATCTGGTACGTAATGCATTTCAACCAGACCGCGATCGCCGAGGCCCCGTACTGAGCCGAGCGCTCCCGACTCACCCAGCTTACCGACAATTGCACCAGCGGCTGCTTTCTCATCAGTGATCATCATTACCTGAGCGGTCCATGGACTGAGGGCAATGACTCTGCCGACGATGCCGGAACCGGTGACTACCGGCATGTTCAGCGCGATTCCAGATGAACTCCCACGATTGATCGTAATCGTGCTGAACCAAACTGAAGAGTCGCGCGCAATCACTCGAGCGGTTACTTGTGCATAACCGGTTTGTTCTTTCAGGTTGAGCAAACCTCTAAGTCGTTCAGTTTCCGCCGCCGCTTGTTGCGCATTACGAAGGTCGAGTTGGGTTTGGGCCAGTTGCTCTTTTAGACGTTCATTCTCACCGGCGGTGCTACGGAAATTCATAATTTGCCGGACGAAGTTGGTGCTCGCGCCACTCGCGCCGGAAGATAAACTTTGGGCAGGAGAAATTACCGCCTGTACCCAGGAACGCAGTAGCCGTTGGCGCGTGACGCTATCGCGCGCGTCAAAAGCCATCAGCACAAGGTTCATCAACAGCAAAACGCCGAGCCAAATCGGTGCGCGCTGGCGAATTTCCCTTTGTGTGCGAATTGCTGCCATTTACTGCACTTCCTACTGCTTACTGCCTACTGCCTTCTGATGCTTACATCCCGCTGGTCATTGTGTTTTCCCATTTCACGCGCTTCAGCAGATCGAAGTCGGAAAGCATCTTTCCGGTCCCCAAAACTACCGACGCGAGTGGATCTTCGGCGACTGAAACCGGCAAACCTGTTTCAATTGACAATCGTTTGTCGAGGTTTTTCAACAACGCGCCACCGCCGGTCAGCACTATGCCGCGCTCAACGATGTCCGCCGATAACTCGGGTGGCGTGCGTTCGAGGGCAACGCGTACCGCATTAATGATGGTAGCGATAGAGTCCGCCAGTGCCTCACGCACTTCTTCGTCAGTCATCGTGATGGTCTTGGGAATACCCTCGATCAAGTTACGACCACGGACTTCGTATGAAAGAGACTCGTCGAGCGGATACGCTGAACCGAGTTCAATCTTGATCGCTTCAGCAGTGCGCTCACCAATCAACAAATTGTATTTGCGTTTGATGTAAGAAATGATGGCCTCGTCCATCTCGTTGCCGGCCACGCGCACGGCGCGTGAGTAGACGATGCCACTCAAACTGATGACGGCAATGTCAGTCGTGCCGCCACCGATGTCAACAACCATGTTGCCGTGCGGTTCGGTGATCGGAAGACCGGCCCCGATGGCTGCGGCCATCGCTTCTTCCACCAGGTAAACTTCCGAAGCCTTGGCGCGATAGGCGGAGTCTTCCACCGCACGTCGTTCAACCTGTGTGATTTCAGAAGGGATGCCGATGACGACGCGCGGGCTGACCCAGGTTTTGCCGTTGTGGGCCTTCCGGATGAAGTGCTGAAGCATTTTTTCAGTCACCTCAAAATTAGCAATCACCCCGTCCTTCATCGGTCGAATCGCGACGATGTTGCCCGGAGTTCGCCCTAACATCTCTTTCGCGTCACGCCCGACGGCCTCGACCTGATTGGTTACCTTATTGATCGCGACAATCGATGGTTCTGAAACTACGATTCCTCGTCCTTTTGCATAGACGAGAGTATTTGCCGTTCCCAAATCTATTGCTAGATCACTGGAAAACAAGCTGAAAATCGATTTAAAAGCCATTTATTGATCTCTTCCCGTAAGTGAATATGAGAGTCGCGTTCGGGCAGGCATTGCTATCCCGGATGACGTTCCCTTAATGGCAGTAATACTGTCGGGTGGGCTTGCCTTGAGCAAGGCAGTTCCGGCTAACTCAGTCACCATTCGCAAACTACTCTTCAAGAGCGCAAATCCTAAAAAAGCAAGATTACACTGATTTACGATCTTTACGCTATCAAGAAAAGACTTTTCTTTCGTCTGTTTGCGACAAATCTGTCGGCGTCGTTACGTTGGGGGCATCGTTGTTCTCGCGGGGAGGGGCCACGGCGAAGCGAATGCAGTTCTTGTTAGCGGCCTTCGCCTCGTACATGGCTGTATCGGCGGCGGCGATTAACTGTTGAGGAGAGGAAGCGTGGAGGGGGAAAGCGGCGACACCAAAACTCGCAGTCAATGACAGTTTCAAGTTCCGACCGGCAGTGAATTGATACTTGGAAATCTTTGAACGAATGCGCTGGGCCACGGTGCCGGCCAACTCGATCTGGGTGTCGGGAAGCACGATGACGAACTCGTCGCCGCCGTAACGGGCCACGGCGTCGGTATCGCGTATCGAGGAAAGAATGACCCCGGCCATTTCCATCAGCACATGTGAGCCCGCCAGGTGGCCATGAGCATCGTTCACGTGTTTGAAGTTGTCGAGGTCGAGGAACAAGGCGGCGACGCTCGAGCCGTAACGTCGGGCACGCCGAATTTCGTTGAGCAGAAACTGTCTTAAATAGCGAGCATTGTGCAATTTTGTCAGGTCGTCAGTCTGCGACAGTCGCTCAGCCTCGCCGATGCGGACCGCGTTTGCCAGCGCCGAAGCAACCGGCAACGAGAGCGAATCGAGCAATGCTACTTCAGTTCTTGAAAACGAACGGTCCTTGCGCACGCCCTCAAGCACACCCAGGATGCGCTCGCCGCAAACCAGTGGCACCGCAATGTAGTTCTGTCCTCGCTCTTTTTTCTTGATCGTTCCCAGACCGGTACCTGCGAGCCTTGCCGCTCTCGATTCCATGCCGACCGGCAAATTCTCCTCAGCAAGTAACAGGCTGCGCCAATCATCAAGGACGGGAAGCGGGTTCTGGTCCGCAGGGTTAAGCGACGCGATCGGTTCAAGCATTGAACCCTCAGGGCCTTTAGCTTCTGAGAAGAGATAGATGGTCCAACGATCAGAATTTATTAGAGGGACGAGTCCGGTCAGTGCGATATGCGCAGCACTCGATTGGTCACCAATGAAGTGAAGCGCAGCGACTAGATCGAACGCAGCACGAAGTGCAGTTGACTTCAACTTCGCCGGAAGTCGTAAGGCCTTGCTGGGCGCCGGAGCGTCGGCAACTTCAGGCAGTTTCAGTTCTCCGGTGACTCCGTGACCTTCAACCTCGTGAAGGATTGCGGGCAGTTGGGCCGCCTTGTCTGCGATAGCGCGAAAGCCCAAGCGCTTCAAGGTTGCGCCGTCAAGACTGCGCCAGCTCGGTCCGTGATAACCGCTCAGCTGACGACGGCAGGCAATGACCGGGGTCTCAGGCCACGAAGTATTGGCTTGCTCAATCGCAGCATGAATCTCAACCATGTCTGCACCGGGAACCACTTCGTAAAGAATTGCCACGGGCAGTTCCAGCCAGATTTCGTCGTCATTTTCCGCCTTCGGGCGCCGCACGGGGGGTTGACTGCCCGGCTCGCGCAAACCCTCAATCAGGGTCTTCACGCCGGCAAGTTGCAAAGCCTCAATCAACTCGTAAGCTGGGGCTTCGTGCGCGTCTGTGAGAAGAATAACGTGACGTGACATCGGATAAACCTGGACTGGATGAATACCTAGCCTCGGCGATTAGAAAGCGAGACGCGATAAGGCGTGACGTTACCGCGAGAATCTTCGGCTTCGATATTGACTTCCTGCGAGCCGGCCGGCGCGGTCACTTGCAATTGGAAATTTCCATCGCTCGGCACAATGGTGTCTCTGCCAGCAACGCGGATCGTAGTGCCGGGATCAGATTTACCGCGGATTAAATAAAGTCTCCCGCCCAGTAATTCCGCCATAAGATTGGAGACTGGAACGCTCGATCCGGTCCCGCGAGTAGCAACGATAAACTTCTTGGGATCGCTCCAATCACTAGTTTGGCCGGTCTGCGCGATCGCACGTACGCGCCAGAAGTAAACTCCGGGTCGGAGATCGCTGGCGGTAAATTCCGTTGACGCCAACTGGTCGCGTTCGATCACCTTGCCGTCGGCGACGAAGAATGGAGAAGTGGCGACTTCAACGCGATAGTACGACGCGATGCCTGATTGTGGTCGCAACCACTTCAAGGCAATGTTCGCTGAACCATTGTTACCAATTGCGACCTTCTCTAGATCGCGAGGTTCAGAGGGAGACGGTACGTCAAGCAATTTTTGCGGACGCGATACGGTGCCTTGCGGGTTCACCATTACATAATCGCCGCCATGAAAGGTGGTTTTTTCGCCGTTGCGGTTTTCATTTTCAATCGCACCAGCGTTAACGCGAATTTCTTCAGTGCCCTCAGGATTGACTCCAAAACTTGCTTGCGTCTCGCCGGAAATCTTGTTCGTGGTCTTCGGGGTTTCTACGACGTTGTTGGCGAGCGCGCCTTCCGGTTGTTTTTCGGTGCGCACGTACATTTGTCCGCTATCGACAACCACGTGAACATTCGTCTTCTTGCCATCGTCTTCAGTGGCGTTATCGCGCACTATGATCGTGCTGTTGGGTCGCACTACCAGCGTTGAACCATCTGCCATGCCGATGCGGGCGCGTCCACCCGCCTGAGTTTGCACCGTGTCGCCCGGATAGAGTTCGGTGTCGGCTGACGGAACAATGGTTTCGCGCGTTGCCGATCGAATGACGCGGACATCGCCTTCGAATGAGATGAAGCGGGCCCCGGCGGCGGGAGTCACATTCTCGCCCACGTGTTTTAACGGATTGCCATACTTCCAAACATACAGGGCAGCTCCCCCTGCAAGTCCGCACATCAGGAGAATCGTGCAGATGATATAAATCGAGCGCTTCTCGATTACCCACCAATCGAATACAAAACGGCTTTTAGTCATTTTTAGTTACCAAGATCGAGGGGCCATTTGGCGGTTGCCGTGACATTTGGCAGCCGTGAGGCTACTGGTTCAGGACTACCGAAGGAGTGAAAGCCGGGCCGCCTGGGCGCCGCAAACTTCAGCATCGCCGTGTGACAGCAGCCACAACCTAAGGGAATTTACCACAGGCTTGAGAGCGTGTTCAAGCATGTTTATCACAAAATTGTTAGAAAGAAAGGGGATTTCGGTCAGATAGACAGAACGCGACGCGGTCCCGGAACCATGCGGTTCGACTAGCGCTCGATGAGATGTTCGTCGGGATCTTCTTCTTTTTCTTCTTCGTCTTCTTCGAAATCTTGCGGCATCTCAAGTTTGATGGAGAGTTCGGCGTCTTTCGGCCAGATGATTGAGGCAATGACCGAACTGATGAGAACTACGCCTACCACTATGAGCGAAACCCAAACCGGGATTACGACGTGAAGCATTTCAATTAGCATCTTCACGCCTATGAAAGTTAAAACAATGGCGAGTCCCATTCGCAGGTATTGAAATTTCTCAACCACCCCCGCCAGCAAAAAATACATCGAGCGCAGTCCGAGAATCGCGAACACGTTCGAGGTATAGACGATGAATGTATTGGTGGTGATCGCAAAAATCGCAGGAATAGAATCGACGGCGAAGACCAGGTCAGTCACTTCAACGATCACGAGTACCAGCAGAAGCAAAGTGCCGGTTGTTCTTCCTTTGATTTTGGTGAAGAATTTTTCGCCATCGTAGTGACGTGTGATGGGAATGTAACGCGTGACCGCGCGCACCAGCGGATTGTCTTCCGGCTGGATGTCGCTGTCTTCCTGTCGAAACATCTTGATGCCGGTGTAAATGAGAAAAGCACCGAAGATGTACAGGATCCAATGAAAGCGATTGATGAGCGTGGCGCCGACAAAGATCATAGTCAGGCGCATTACGAGCGCACCCATTACGCCCCAGAACAGCACGCGATGCTGGACCTTCGCAGGCACTTTAAAAAAGGAAAAGATCAACAGGAATACGAAAAGGTTGTCGACCGAGAGCGACAACTCAATTACGTAGCCGGTCAGGAACTTAAGACCAAGATCCGTCCCCTGGTACCAGAACACTACGCCGGCAAAGATCATTGCGAACGTGATCCAGATCGCGCTCCAGATCGCGGCTTCGCGATACCTGATTGCGTGGGCTTTGCGATTGAAGAGACCGAGATCCAAACTCAGCATGAAGAGGATGAAGAGAGAGAAGCCGATCCAGAGGCCTGCTGAGTTCCCAATTGAGTTCATTTGCGTCAGTAAAATAACATTCCAAAACAAAAAGCGGAAATTCGGGTGGTCTAAAACTACCGGCCAGGTTCGGTTGCACGCGCATTCCGACTACTTTACAATCCGCCTTTTGTCGGAAAGGTAAGGAAGTAATGCTTAAACAACTATCGCGACTCGAACGCACCCGGGGCGTCATTATTGTCGGATTTGCCTTCTTAATGGCGGTCAGTTTGATCGTTTTCTATGCTCCCGGTCGTAACAATGCGAATATCGAACCCGGTAAAGACACGACGACGGTGGCGGTAGTAGGTGGCGACAAAATCACGGTCGCTGAAGTCTCACGCCTCAAAGAAAACTACCTGCGAATGTTTGGCGGTCAGGCGTCGATTGCCCAACTAGGCGGCTATAAACGTTTTGTCGATGGTTTGATTCGCGATCGCGTGGTGGCACAGGAGGCCGAACGTCTGGGCCTGGCAGCCAGCGACGAAGAAGTCGCAGATAAGATCCGCAAACAGTTTACCGATGCTTCCGGACAGTTTGTGGGAATGGACCGTTACAAGCAGTCGATTGTTTCACGCTATGGGGACGTGGAAGCTTTCGAGAAAAGTGTTCGTGACGAAATTGCGCAGGAAAAACTGCGCGCGTTCGTAGTATCGGCAGTGAAGGTGAGTGACGAGGAAGTTCAGGCTGAATACAAACGAACGAACACCGAGATGGACGTCACCTATGGAGTGATTTCAACCGACAAGCTGGCGGAAAAGATCCAGCCTTCCGACGCAGACTTGAAGTCGTACTACGATCAACACCGAGACGACTTTAAGATCACGGTCCCGCAAAAGAAAATTCGTTATGTCTTCATAGACCAGGCCAAGTCAGGAGAGAAGTCAAACATCAGTGACAAAGATCTCCATGACGAATTTGATAAGTTGTCGGGAGAAGCGAAGTCGGCCGGAGTCAAAGTCCAGGAAATTGTCTTGAAGGTTGCGCGCAAGGATCTTGATGCACAGGTAGAACAGAAAGCTAAAGATCTGCTTGCCAAGATCATGGCCAGCAGTGAAGACCAACGCGAGAAGACGTTTGCGGATCTGGCCCGGGGCAACTCAGAAGATCCGGCAACTGCGGCCAACGGCGGTTATTTGGCAAAGCCCTTCAAGAAAAATCCGAACAAGCCGGACGGTTTGTACGATCGCACGGTCGATATGCGTGACGGCGAAGTATTCGACGTTCCGATTAAGTACGCCGGTCAGTGGTACATTTTGCGCCGTGTGGCTGACGTGCCAAAAACGTTTGAGGAAGCGAAAGCGGATTTGCTGCCATCGTTGCGCAACCGTCGTGGTTACGTAGCTGCTTCTCAATTGGCCGAACGTGCGCAAGCGTTGCTGAAAGAAACGAAGAATCCCCAGCAGGTTGCGGAGACTTTCGCGGCCGACGCCAATATGAAACCGGCCGACATGGTTCGCGAAACGCCGTTCATCAAACCGGGCGACGAAGTGCCGAACATTGGCACCAGCCAACAGTTTGAAGCCGTCATTGCCCCGCTAAACAATCCCAATGACGTCGGTGAACGCACTGGTATTAAGAACGGCTTTGCGATTCCAATGCTGGTTGAGAAAAAAGATCCACGTATTCCGGATTTTGAGGAGATTAAGAACGACGTTGCCAAGGTGGTGAAGCAACAGCGAGCGAAGGAACAGTTGGAACAGAAAGCGAAGGAACTCGCTGCCGTGGCCAGTGCCGGGGAGCTTAAAGCAGCAATTGAAAAGGCAGGCTTTGAAGCCGGTACCGAAGAGGGCTTCAAGCTTGGTCGTACACTTGGAAAAGCAGGTACCAGCCCCGCGCTCGATGAAGCGATCTATGGGTTGAAGGCCGGCGAAGTTTCCAAGACTCCTCTGAAGGTTCGCGACATGTATGTGGTTTTGGGCGTCACCAGCCGCAAAGAAGCTGACCTCGCTCAATATGCCACGCAACGAGAGCGTCTCACGCAATCAGCCCTCTCGAGCAAACAAAGCCAGGTCTATGAAGACTACATTAGCTCCGTGCAACAACGCATGAAGCGGGAAGGCAAGATAAAAGTCTATTCCGATGTGCTGGCGAGTTTAGAAGCCAACGAACCAGAGGTGGCGCCGGCAGCACCGCCGCAGTTTCCGATCCCAACGCGCTAAGAATTTAGACTGGATTAAAAGGCGAGTGATGAGTTAACCGTAACTCATCACTCGTTTTTTTACCGCGTGCCGCTGATGAGGGGGGCGACCTGGGATTGTCCTACCGTAGTTCTTACTTGAAGTTCGTTTCCGCTGGTGGTTACTTTCATGTTGTCGATCGCGCTGCGGGCCAACGTGCCCTTCGCCCCTGACATTCTGCCTGCCGCAAACGTTCCCAGCATCTTGAGTCCCTCAAAAGAATCGCTCAGGTTCCTGGCGGCGTAGGCGTCAACTGTGCGAGCCGCAATCATCATTTCCAGATCGGTCTCAGTCATGCCGACAGTGCCGTAAACCTGACGCACGGCGGTCAACTCGCGGGCAATCACAGCATTGCCAAGATTCAAGTTATCTAACAAGGCCGGTGAGATGTTTCCACCAAATCCGATGATGGCATTCGGATCTTGCGTCGCGAGCGCTATCAACGCCGGATTGGCATGTTTCTTGGTGCGCACGGCGTCAATCGCGCCGTGCACCGATTCGCGATCGCCCAACGCCAGACTGGTTTCATCCAACGCAGTTACCGCGAGTTCGTTAACCTTCACATCAAGCAGACCCAGTAAACGCAGTTGTCGATCAAGCGTGAACAGATAGACCGTCTTGCCCTGGTACTTTTCTTCGGTGTACTTCCCGTTTGAAGCCAGTCTGCCGGCGGCGACTAACGCACCCGGGTTGAAAGTTCCGCGAGCCAGCGCCACCGAGTTGACCTTAGTCACGCCTTCACGCGGGTATTCGTAACTAAAACCAAGTGCGACTTGATCGAAAGAGCGCGGATCAAGGCCAGTTTGGGCTTTGAACTTTGCGACTTCAGCGGTGACCTCTGCCAGCTTCGCCGGGTTGTCAGCTAAAAGCTTCGGCAACGCTTCATCGAGAACGCGTTTGACCTTGACGACGGCAACGGCGTCTGAAGGCGGCAGCGTCGCCAACAAACTCGACGATGCGTTTGGCGTGCTCCGGTTACGCTGGGCAAACACGAATCCCGAAACAATCAAAGTTAACAGCGATGCTGCTACCACTAATTTGAAAAACTTGCTTTTCACGTCGAAAAAACCTTTCTTGGTTTGTTGAAATAAAAAGGGAGAATTTTGTAGGGGGACTTTATTAAATCGGCCTCGCGTCGGATGCCATTGTTGCTGTCAGCGTTGGCTTCTCACACCCGTTCAAGCAATAAAGCCAAACCCATGCCACCACTGACACACAAAGTTGCAAGACCGAGCTGCGCATTTCGCTTATTCATTTCATGAAGCAACGTTGTGGTTATGCGCACGCCCGTGCAGCCAATGGGATGACCTAACGCAATCGCGCCTCCGTTCACGTTCAAACGATCCGCATCGAATTTTAGTTCGCGATCGCAAGCAATTACTTGAGCGGCAAACGCCTCGTTCAGTTCGACCAGTTCGATATCTTCCAGCGCGACCTCTTGCCTGGCGAGCAGAGACCTGGCGGCCGGCACTGGTCCAATTCCCATTATCTCGGGCGCAACACCCGTGACTTCAAAGTCAACGATTCGCGCCAGCGCTTTCACGTCGGAGTTTTGCAACGCTTCCTCACTCAAAACAATCAAGGCCGCTGCGCCGTCCGTAATGCCAGAAGAGTTTCCGGCCGTGACACTGCCATCCTTCACGAAGACCGGACCCAACTTAGCAAGATCTGCTTTTGTCGTTCCTGGGCGGGGATGTTCATCTCTGCCGAACTTAACGCTATCGCCTTTGCGTCCTTTCACATCGAGCGGAACGATTTCATCGTCGAACCGTCCCGAGTCAATCGCAGCCTGCGCACGTTTTTGCGTTCTCAATGCGTACTCGTCTTGCTCATCGCGCGAGATTTCGTATTGACGCGCCAGGTTTTCCGCAGTCTCACCCATGACCAGGCCTGACAGCGGATCATTGAACCCGTCGCGATACATTCCGTCGACAAGTTCACCATGGCCCATGCGCGTTCCCCAGCGCGCGCCTTCCGCAAAATAAGGAACGCGCGACATGCTCTCCGTTCCTCCGGCCAAAATAATTTCGGCGCGACCCAAAATAATCTGTTGCGCGGCCAACATGATTGCCTGCAGACCGGAGCCGCATGCCTGATTAACTGTAAACGCGGGAACGGTCTCGGGAACGCCGGCGCGATAAGTGATCTGTCGAGCCACATTCGGACCACCGCCCGCCTGACGCGCGCAACCCCAGATCGATTGTTGCACTTGATCCGGTCGCAGTTTGGCTCGTTCAAGACTCGCTTTGGCGGCGGCGACCCCCAAATCCGCGGCCGTCCACGATGCCAATGTGCCCCCGAATCGGCCGATAGGCGTACGAACCGCTGCTGCAAGATAGACGTTTCTCATCAATGATTTGTTAGCAATGAATTGTTTAATTTGATTGACCAAAAATGGTAGCACACGGTAGAAGTATCGACGAATCACCCGGTTTTCGTGCCGTGCCCTGATTTGGAGTACGGTGGCAATCCCGATTTATCGGGAGACACCGCTTTGGATTCCGAGGCGTAACTCCACTTGATAGGAATGAAGAGCGCCGTCGCCGCTTCGCTGTGCCGGCGCACGCCCAATTAAGGAACCACGCCCTTTTCGCACCGTTACACCCGCATTTTCCGCTTGGTCAATTCCATCGCACCCAACCTTTCGTTCAATGTTCGAACGTCTCAACACTGCTGTGCGCGTGGAGTTGGCGAAAACGAAAATCGCCGGGATGTTTGCTGCGCATGCGGAGTGGTTCTGTACGCTTGACGCCGGAGACTCGCAGCCCCTGCGAAATACCGAATTAGACATTCGCGTCGCCGGCAGTCGGTTGATACTTACCTGTTGGACCGAAAAGGGAGCGCGCGCCTGGAAAATTTACGAGTGGGAGCGTGCGAATGAGAAGTTGACGTTGCTTGGCTCGCGTCGCATGGGCGCGGAACGCCGCACGATTGAGCTGGTCCCGCGCGCGGCTGCCGCTGCGATTGCGTTGACAGTCAAAACGGCTCGACAGCAACGCGCTTTTGCTCTCGGCAATTTACTTTGTGATCGGTTCGAGACAACAAGACTTGAACGCGCTTCACTGAGTCCCGGCGCGCGCCGTGGCCAGCCTGGCAAGTATGCGCGCATCGTTTTACTTCAAAAGAATCAACGCATCGCCGCCACAGGTTCGATCGCCTCGAGCAGCGCCGGCGAAGCCGACGCGTTTTTGTCGTCCGCCTTGATGTGGTTCAAACGATTGGGTGACCACGTAAGATCGCCTTACCTGCAACAACTTTGGTTGATTGTCGAAAAGGAAATCGCGAAGCAAGTCGTGCAACGAGTCGCCCTCTTACGCACAAGTTTGCGCGAAGCTATCAGCGTACTCGAAGTTGATGAGCAGCTAAGCAAACTCACGCGGTTGGACGTGCCCGCGAGAGCTGATCTTTGGAAACGGCGACTGGCAAAGTTTCCCCCTGTCCAGATTTCAGAAACAACCCACATAACTGAGCGACTGGTGAAACTATTTCCGGAAGCGATTGACGTCGTCAGCGTGCGACATGGCGAGACGCTGCGCTACTTCGGCATGCCGTTCGCTCGCGTGCGACGGCTCATGGATACAGAACGCCTCTGGTTCGGTCTCGACAGCGCGCACCGGCGTGTACTGGATGAAGGCACTGAAATCGAGCTACAGAATCTTCTGGACGAGTTGTTGGTCCATCGTTCAGCGCGCGCTCCTGATCATCGTCACGCGTTGTATCGAAATGCGGCTGAGGCGTGGCTCGAGTCGCTATTGAGACGCGACATCACGCGTTTGGATCCCGGCTTGATAATTGCGCCGCTGCACGCACAGTTCCGGACTGCAAGACGAGGTGTCATGGGCGTGCGACCAATCGACTTGTTGGCATTGCGGCGTGATGGAAGACTGGTTGTGATTGAGTTGAAGGTTTCCGAAGCGCGCGAACACGTTTTGCAGGGCGTCGATTACTGGCAGCGCGTTGAAGCGCATCGCCTGCGCGGCCATATCGCTAAGGCCAGGCTGTTCGGTGATCAAGAGATCTCAAACGAAGCGCCGTTAGTCTATCTCGTCGCGCCAACGTTACGCGTGCATCCGGCATTCAACACATTGGCGCGCTCAATCGCTCCCGATATCGAAATTTATCGTTTCGATATCAACGAGGATTGGCGCGCCGGTGTGCGTGTGATGAGGCGACTGCGGGTAAATTAATAGGACGACAACGGTTTTGATTTTAGACCAAACGCTTGCGGATTCTCGCCGATGATTGCCGCGGCGAAGAAACTCGGAACGTAATAAACACTCTCGTTTTGAAAAGTGGCATCAGCGCGGTTTCGTTCGGCGGTTAGCGCACAGATACTGCACTGTTTCGTGCCTTCACTAACAAATGACTTCACGTCCTCAGCTGTTTTCTTTTCCCCGCGATTATAAGCAAGCAGAGCGAGCGCTTCTTTCATCGGATCGCCTTTGAACTTATCCATGCTGTCGGTGAGATAGCGGGCCGCGGCATCGGCTGACTTCTCGACGTCAAGCAAGTCCTGCGACGACAATCCAAATCTTTCACCGGTTTTCGGGAGAAATTGGAACATGCCGATCGCGCCTGCACCGTTTGCCCCGGGATCGTTCACAAACGCCGATTCAACCCACGCGATGTAAATGCCATAGAGCGGCGATAAATTGCGTGCTTTGAAAGTCTGGCTAATGGCAGGCGCCTCCTTTTGTCCGCGCGCAATGACTAAACGCAAATCTCGCCGGCCGAGGTTGTCACCTATACGCTCCGAGTATGAGTTCACTGCGTGCTGAATTTCTTCAACAAACGCAGGCGTAAACTCATAATTGCGACCGGATAACTCACTTGCCACTCGTCTGGCTTCTGTGGCAACGAATTCCGAACGTTGGCTTTGCGTCATGTTTTGATAAAGACTCGCGTCTGGTCGTTGGGCTTGAAGGGAGCGTGACGGCAGCGAACTTAGCAGGAACAACAGCAATAGCAAGATCTTGATGATTTTCATATTTCCTTCCTCTATCGGACAATTTGCTTTCAATTGGGCACGGAACGCAACCACAAACGCGTGCTAAATACTTAAGCGAGGGGTGACGTGGAAAGTGTTCATGTTATCCAGTTGCTAGCGAAAAATTATGATGAAAGTGTTCATCGAAGAAAGAAAAAAGAATCTGATGATTCGCACTTCGGAAGCGGAAGTCGGATGCTAAAATCAAGGTTCGATGATGACCCTCGCTCCGGACAACTTGACTAGCCTGTTGCTTGAATGGCGCCAGGGTGATGAATCTGCCCTCGATCGATTGACACCGTTGGTCTACGACGAGATTCGTCGTATCGCGCATCGCTACGTCCGACGTGAGCGTAACGGACAGACGCTACAAACAACTGCGCTGGTCAACGAAGCTTATCTGCGGTTAGCGGGTAGCCAGCCAGTGGACTGGCAAAATCGCGCGCATTTTTTCGCTGTCACGGCGCAAGTGATGCGGCGCATTTTGATAGACCATGCGCGCCGGCGTCAGTTTGTGAAGCATGGCGGTGAAGTGCAGCGCGTAAGTTTCGACCTTGCCGACAGAGAAGGACCTGCGATGTCACAACCGCGGGCGGCAGAATTGTTGGCATTGAATGACGCCCTGGACGAACTGGCCAGGATTGATCCACGCAAGAATGAGGTAGTGCAACTTCGTTATTTTGCTGGCCTGACCCTCGAAGAAACTGCCGAAGCTTTGCAGGTTTCGTTGATGACCGTCCGACGCGACTGGCGTGCTGCGAAAGCGTGGCTGTACCGGAGAGTGAAGAGTACTGAGTGATGAGCGATCAGGGTATTGATTGCCGATTGCCAATTGCCGATTGCCAATTGTGAATGATAACTAAGTACTAAATTTGGAATCTCTGACCACTGACTACTGACTGATGTCGTCTGAGAACTGGCACAAAATTGAACGCGTTTTGCAGGACGCTCTTGATCTGCCTGCCGCCGAACGTGCCACGTTCTTAACTAATGAATGTCGTGGTGACGAAGAGCTCCTTTACGAAGCAACTACTTTGCTCAATGCTCACGAGGAAGCCGGCGACTTCATCGAAGAGCCCGCGATGGTGCTCGACGCCGAAGTGTTACTGGGCGACGTTTATCAACAACATGGTCGTATGATCGGTCCATACAAAATCATCAGGCCGCTTGGTGTAGGTGGCATGAGCGAAGTCTTTCTCGCCGAAGACTCGCGTCTTGATCGACCGATTGCGTTGAAAATCCTGCCCGAATATTTCGCCGCCGATGAAGCACGCTTGCGACGCTTTCAAGGTGAGGCCCGCGCTGCCTCGGCGCTCAATCATCCAAATATTCTGACGATTTATGACATCGGCGAGGCTGACGGCATTTATTTCATCGCGACTGAGTACATCGACGGGCAGACCCTTCGGCAATTATCCGCGGAAGGAAAACTACCGCTGGATAAGATTTTGGACGTGGCCGAACAAGTTTCCTCGGCGCTGGTGACCGCTCATGAAGCAGGCATTGTGCATCGCGATATCAAACCAGAAAACATAATGCGACGAGCGGACGGGTTGGTGAAGATTCTGGATTTTGGCATCGCCAAACTGCTCGAACCCGAATCGGCGAACACAAGGTCGGGGGTTGAGACAGAGGCCGGGATGTTGTTGGGCACAGTCAACTACATGTCGCCGGAACAAGCTCGCGGGCTAGCAATTGACGAGCGCACTGATCTCTGGAGTTTGGGTGTTGTCTTGTACGAGATGATCACCCGGCGTTTGCCGTTTAAAGGCGCTACCCGCATGGACACAATTGTCGCGATTCTTGAACGCGATCCGGCGCCTCTGTTCGAAACGGCCAACAAACCGCAGCGGAATTTAGAAATTCTGATCAGCAAGTGTCTTGAGAAGGACGGCCAGAAACGTGTGACCAGCGCAACTGAACTGCTCGCCCAAATAAAACGGATCGCTGAACAGTTGAAATCTGACCCGGCCTCCGAAGCTACGATTGCAGACGAGAAGCAGGTAGTTTCTCAGCGAGCATCTCACAAGAATCGTTGGTTAGCAGTGAGCTTAGTTTTGTTTCTGATCGTTGCCGGGTACGCGGCAATCCTTTATCGCGGGCGCGTGGCAAAGTCGAATACCGCGACGGTTAGCCAGAAACCTTACTTGCAGATGAATGAAGCAGAACAACTGGAGTTCATAAGGGCACAGGAGCTGCGCATTTCAGCGTTGATGGGCGATCGTCCCGCGCAACTAAACGACGAGGCATTACAGGCGATTAAAGCTTACGTTGATCGATATGCCGCTCGCACAGTGCCTAAGAAGGGAACGGAAAGTTTAAATGACATGTTTTCGCGCGCGCCACAATACGCGCCATTGATTGCGCGATCTTTTTCGGCCCGCAAGGTTCCAGTAATTATCGGGCTTTACTTGCCCGTTATAGAGTCGGCCTACCGGCCGTGTTATGAGAACAGTTTCGGTTCGAAAGGGCTGTTCCAGTTCTTACCGCAAACGGCGAAAGAGTACGGTGTGTCGCCTGGAGAGATGTGCGATGCCGAGAAGATGGCCCCGGCTGCGGCGCACTACATTGCCGATCACATGGCAGAGTTGGGTGATGATGCGGAAAGCATGACGCTGGTGCTGCTCAGTTACAATCACGGCGCGCCGTGGGTGCGAACAACTTTGCGGGACCTACGCGAGACAAGTGGGTATCAAAGAAATTTCTGGACACTCTTCGCGCACCGGAATGAGCTTGATGAGCGTTTTCGCAACGAGGGTGCCGGCTATGTACCAAGTTTTTTCGCCGCTGCAATTATCGGCGAAAACCCCCAGGCGTTTGGCTTAACGGTGCCGCCCTTATCGCGCGCGGCAGTGGTCACTGACCACTGACGACTGATCGCTGACGACTGATCACTGACCACTAATTTCAGTGCTTCACAAAGATATCGTCTTTTTGCGGACTTGGAGCCGGAGTTGGAGCGGCTTGAGTTGCTGTTGCGGCGGGTCGCAGTGAACTCATCGCCTGTTCTGCAGACATAATTCCCGAGATTCGCATTCTGAATTCATCAACGTTGGTAGCGTTGTGTAGCGCTTCTTCGAACGTAATTAGTCCAGACTGGACCAGTTGGAACAGCGACTGATCGAACGTCTGCATGCCGTACTGCGACGCGCCGGCCGCAATCGCTTCACGAATCAGTGACGTTTTCTCTTCATTGACGATGTGGTCGCGAATCAACCCGGTCGAAACCATCACTTCCACTGCGGGTACACGCCCCGCACCTTTTGCCGCCCGCACAAGTCTCATCGAGACAACTGCCTTGAGAATTCCCGCAAGTTGAATACGCACGGACTTCTGTTGGTGCGAAGGGAATGATGAAACGATACGCATTACCGTTTCCGTCGCATCAAGTGTGTGCAAAGTCGACAGGACCAGGTGGCCGGTTTCCGCCGCAGTCAGCGCCGTCTCAATTGTTTCGTAGTCGCGCATTTCGCCGACCAGAATTACGTCGGGATCCTGGCGCAGTGCACCACGTAACGCTTCCGCAAATGAGCGAGTGTCAACATCCACTTCTCGCTGCGTCACAAACGACATTTTGTCGCGATGCAGAAATTCGATCGGGTCTTCGATGGTGACAATGTGACCACTGCGCCGCGCGTTGATGCGATCGATCATGGCGGCGAGTGAAGTTGACTTACCGGAACCAGTGGCTCCGGTCACTAAAATTAACCCACGACGCTCTTCCGTTATGCGATCAATTATCGGCGGTAAACCTAATTCCGAGGCGGTCTTGGTTTTGTCCGGGATAACGCGCAGCACAATGCTGACGGTGCCGCGTTGCTGAAAAATGTTGGCGCGGAAACGACCCAGGCCTTTTGCACCGTAGCCGATGTCGACCTCTGAAACTTCCTTGAAGCGTTGCTTCTGCCGGTTCGACATGATTGCGAACGCCATGTCGAGCGAATCTTCTTGCTTGAGGCGCGGCGCGTCGGCGATCGGGTGCAACTCGCCGGCAATGCGCACGGTCGGGAAGGCGCCAACCTTCAGATGGAGATCAGACGCGCCATGCGTAACTGCTATGCGCAGGAGCTCATCAATCTTTGAAGACATGAAACGAGAACCTTTCGGGCTGGAAATCTATGTGGAAATTTGACTTCGCGCTGGAAGGGCGCTTTCGCGAGCTTGCGGGGCGCATCAAATCGAGTCGACTGATGCTCAGTGAATATAGCCTTTTGGAATTCGCAGCGTCAACGGTTTATCCGAAAACGCTGCATTTTGCGGGGATTTCGCCGGCACCCAAAAGAAAAGGGCGGGAACGGCCCGCCCTTTCTGACCACGTTCGGGTTGCGGCTAATCGAGAGCGGCCTGTCCGGCCGTTTGAAATTTCAACGCCGGTTCGGGTGTGGAGTTGTTTACCCGAACGCCTGAAGTCCGACCCGCTTCGAACCCATTATCGGGTGTTTTGGCGTCGGTGGATTGGCGTACGTAAGTTAACCAATCGCCCGGGGCCTTTCGTTCGCCTTTGGTGATTTCGAAGAAAGCCTTCTGAATTTTTTCGGTAATTGGGCCGCGACCGCCCGCGCCGACCGTAATGCGATCCACCGAACGGATCGGCGTGATTTCGGCGGCGGTGCCGGAGAAGAAAACTTCGTCGGCGGTGTATAACGCCGCGCGCTGAACGCTCCGCTCCTTAATTGTGATGCCGAGCTCCTGGCAGATTTGAATCACGCTGTCGCGAGTGATCCCGGCCAGAATCGACGACGAGAGCGGTGGTGTTAGCACCGTATCGTTCATCACGACGAAAATGTTTTCGCCGGACCCTTCTGAAACGTAGCCGCGATCGTCCAGTGCAATGCCCTCAGCGAAGCCATTGACCAACGCCTCCATCTTGATGAGCTGCGAGTTCATGTAGTTGGCGCCGCTCTTGGCCATCGCCGGCATCGAGTTTGGTGTCAGGCGATTCCAGGTTGAAACACAAACATCCACGCCCTTTTCAATCGCTTCATCGCCGAGGTACTTGCCCCAGTCCCACGCGCCAATGTAGCAGGCTAACGGGTTGGGAAATGGATTGACGCCAAAAGCCGGTCGCGCTTCATCGAGACTGCGGAAAAGAATTGGCCGGATATAGCACTGGTCAAGGCCACTGCGGCTGACTAATTCAACTGAAGCATCGCACAACTCCGGCAGCGTCCGGCTGTGGTCCATGCGATAGATCTTCGCCGAATTCAGGAACCGCTGCATGTGTTCTTTCAAACGGAAGATCGCCGGCCCTTGCTTGGTTGCGTAACAACGTATGCCCTCAAAAATACTCGACCCGTAGTGCAGAACATGAGACATCACGTGCACGCGCGCGTCGTTCCAGGGAATGAACTCCCCATCGTGCCAAACGACATCGCAAATGCGCGGAGTTTTCACATCTTTTGTTTTGTCATCTTTTGAGAACATTTTTGTTATGCTCCTTCAGATCAATTTACGAAACTGAGTAGCGACGATTTTACTAAAAGGTAACGGGGTTCGGATCATTGTATCAGGACAGTCGCGAGCTTCCCGAATACTGCATAAAACTTTCCACCCAGACGTAAAGGAACAGGGCACGATACCGTAAGCGCAGGTTGCTTGGCAAGACCATGCTTGCTTCAGTTAGCCTGCCAAAGTACCATCGAAAATGCTTCGGCAACCAGCCACGAACGGGCGCAAGACAACCACTTGCGATATTAATAAGACTGCTAATCGCAGACGCTTTCCCGTTGTAGGCCCACGCTTGCCTGGCTCTTCGGGTAGGCATGGCAAGAACGCTCGACTATGTTTGATTTCAATTCCGTGGATTCTGACTGTTCTATTTCTCAGTAACTGTCGCATGAACCAAAAACCGGCTCACGAACCAACCCCACCAGCACAAGCTAACCAGTCAAACGACGTCAATGCCATCCACCAGCGGGCCATTACCATCGACATGCATGCCGACACGCCGCAGCGCTTACTCGATGAGCACGTGGATTTGTCGCAACGATTGCCTGATGGGCATTTCGACTCGGTGCGCGCCCGCGAAGGAGCGCTGGACGCGCAGTTCTTTTCCATCTGGGTTGAACCGCAATTGTTTGGCGCTGGTGGGCCCAGCGCGATGAAGCGTGCGGACGATCAAATTGCTGCGGTCCGTGCACTCGCGGAGCAAGATCCTGAGACCTGGCAATTCGCAACCACCGCCGCAGACATTCGGCGAAGTGCTGCCGCGAACAAAATGGCTGCCCTAGCTGGCCTTGAAGGCGGTTATGCAATCGACGAGAAACTGGAGAATGTCGAGCGCTACTACAAAATGGGTGTGCGTTACATGTCGCCTGCATGGTCTGTCAGTTTGAGTTGGGCAGGCTCATCAGGCGACGTTGTGGGACAAGATCGTGGCTTGAATGACTTCGGACGCCAGGTTGTCAAAGAAATGAACCGGGTGGGCATGATGGTTGATGTTTCGCACGTTTCCGACAAAACGTTCTGGGACATCGTAAACACCTCGAGTAAGCCCGTGATTGCGACGCATTCCGGATGTCGCGCCATTGCTGACGTTCCGCGTAATCTAACCGACGACATGATTGAGGCTATCGCGAAAAGTGGCGGCGTCGTTAACGTGATCTTTTACCCGGAACATCTCGAGCCGGGTTGGAGCGCAAAGAAAAAGCAAGTCGACATCGAAATCGATTCGGAAGTGCAAGCCGCATCAGCGGCAGAATCCGGTGGACCCGCACAGAAAAAACTAGCGCGCGATCGCGTGCGTCAAAAAGAATATGCTCAATTGCTGCCCCAGGTGTTTGTCGCGCGCCTGGCTGATCACATCGATCACGTGGTCAAGCTCGTGGGAGTGGACCATGTTGGTATCGGGTCAGACTTCGATGGTGTCCAGGCGACGCTGACGGACTTAGCGGATGTGTCGCAGTTGCCAAATCTTACGCGCGAGTTGTTACGACGTGGTTATTCTGAAGCCGACATCGACAAGATGCTCGGCGGCAACATGCTGCGCGTGATGGAAGAAGTTCAAAAATAGGACAGGCATTCTTGCCGGTCCATAGGTTATGAAACGCATTACGAACAAGGGGAGAGTCCGTCGTCCACGCGTTGGTTTTCATGCGCCGATCAAGGGAGGTTTGCACGAAGCACTATTCGTCGCGCGCGAAACCGGCTGCGATACAGTCCAGATTTTTTCGCGTAATCCGCGCGGCTGGTTGGCAAAGTCACTTAGCGAACAAGACGTCGCTACCTTCAAAAAAGTTCGACGCCTAACGAAACTCAACCCGGTCCTCATCCATTGCAACTACCTGGTGAATCTCGCCGCCGCCGACGCAGTGATGCTCGAGAAGTCGCGCGCATCCTTCCGCGAAGAGTTGGTGCGCGCAGTGTTGCTGGGCATTGACTACCTGGTGGTCCATCCGGGCAGCGCTCGTGGGTCTTGCGAAGCGGATGGCATTCGCGTCTGCGCCGAAAGTTTGAAACTGGCGTGCCGCCGGCTGGAGCTCGGCAAGTTGCGAATTCTTTTGGAGAACACCGCGGGCCAGGGCGAGTGCATTGGTCATCGTTTCGAACATTTACGACAGATCATGGACGAATGCCCGGAACTTCCGCTGGGCGTTTGTTTGGATACTGCGCACGCGTTCACTGCCGGCTACGACATTCGCGAGGCTGACGGGCTTGAGGCGTTGATCGATAAAATCAAGAACACGGTGGGCATGCGCAACGTTCGCGCAATTCATTTCAACGATTCACGGGCGCCCTACAATTCCCGGGTCGACCGTCACTGGCATATCGGCGAAGGACATATTGGCACTGACGCGCTGCGCCGCGTCGCCCAACATCCAAAGCTCGGGCATGCGGCCTTCATCCTGGAGACGCCTTACAAGGATCCACGCATCGATTTGCAGAATCTGAACAAGCTGCGATCTTTTGTTAAGGAAATCTGAGCCAAGAGTGTTATCGTCGTTTTCTTAACTCCGCTTAAATCACCCCACCCTATTCTTTTGACGTAACTACAAGTTGTAACTACACTAGTCATGCGTTTCGAATGGGACGAGACCCTCAATTCGCAGGAACAATGAAGAATTTTCATCCAGTTTCCAAACTCCTCCTAACGGTGCCGCTTCAGCGCCGCGCTTCATAACGCGGTTCAGCCGTAGCGGCGACTCCATCACAACTAATAGTTTCCTTGTAACGCGTACGTTGTTTTTGCGTGGGCGACGATCGTTCCATCGGGCGCCAATCGAACGCTTCGAAACTGGCCGGTTTGCGTTACAACGAATTCATGTTAACTGTATTTGATTCTTAGGATGAGTAGAACCATGGATGAAAAATATTTTCCAGAAAAGATAGAAAAGAAGTGGCAGCAACACTGGGAGCAAACGAAGGCTTTCCAGGCGATCGAAGACGATCCACGTCCAAAGTATTACGCGCTCGAAATGCTGCCGTATCCCTCAGGCTTTTTGCACATGGGTCATGTGCGCAACTATTCCATCGGCGATGCACTCGCCTGGTACAAACGTCTCCAGGGCTACAACGTGCTGCATCCGATTGGCTGGGACAGTTTTGGCCAGCCGGCGGAACAGGCGGCCATCAAGCGAGGCATTAATCCGCGCGACTGGACCGAACAAAACATCTCGCACATGCGCGGGCAGATGCAGCGGCTCGGGGTGAGCTACGACTGGTCGCGCGAGATCGCTGCGCATCGTCCTGAATATTACAAGTGGGACCAGTGGTTCTTCTTGAAGATGTACGAACGCGGCCTCGCATACAAGAAGAAGTCGCCGGTTAACTGGTGTCCGCGCGAAGGTACAGTGCTGTCAAACGAGCAGTCGTCGGGCGGCATTTGTTGGCGTTGCGGCGCAGCAGTCGAGAAGCGGGAACTGGAGCAGTGGTTCTTGCGAACTACTGAATACGCTGAGCAACTCGTTGCGGACATCAAGCAGATCGAGAACACGTGGCCCGACAAGGTTTTGAAGCGACAGAGTGACTGGGTTGGTCGCAGCGAAGGCGCATACATCGACTTTGCTGTGAAAGACTCCAAAAAGACGATTCGTGTGTTCACCACGCGCATCGATACCATCTACGGAGCGACCGCGATTGTTTTGTCAGCGGAGCACCCGATTCTTCAAGAGTTGTTAGTTGAGTCGCCGTTGAAACAGCAAGTGATGGCATTTGCAGAGAAGGTCAAATCAGAAAAGGCCATACACGCGCGCGCGGCAGACGCCGACGAAGAGAAACAGGGAATCAACACAGGCGTGCTGGCGATCAATCCCTTCAGCGGTGAAACGATTCCGGTGTGGGTTGCGAATTATGTGTTGATTGAATATGGCACCGGCGCGGTTATGAGTGTGCCCGCGCACGACGAACGCGACTTCGAATTTGCGCAGAAGTACTCATTGCCAATTCGTCGCGTGATTGAACGGATTACCCATACGCAGGAAGCCATTCCGCACGATCCGGTGAATGCTGATCAATCGATTGCGATGCAACATGCCTTCACCGATTACGGAATTCTGGTTAACTCGGCGGAGTGGAGTGGTCGTTTGTCGGAAGATGCGACCGCGGCGATGGCCAAACATGCGGAGGAACGTAAGTTTGGTGAAGCAGCGGTGACTTATCGCATTCGTGATTGGGGGGTATCGCGTCAGCGTTTCTGGGGTGCGCCAGTTCCCATTGTCTATTGCGATAAGTGTGGTGTTGTGCCCGTGCCTGAAAAAGACTTGCCCGTTCGTCTTCCGGAACACGCTGAGTTCACCGGTACTGGGGAATCGCCGCTGGCGGGTGTGGCAGAGTTCGTCAACGCGATTTGTCCAAAGTGTGGTGGTCCAGCGCGGCGCGACACGGACACGATGGATACCTTCGTTGATTCATCCTGGTACTTTTTCCGTTACTGTGATCCGCGCAACGAATCAATGCCTTTCGATCCGCAAATTGCCAGTCAATGGACACCAGTCGACCAGTACATCGGCGGTGACTCGCACGCCGTCATGCATTTGATTTACACCCGTTTCTGGACGAAGTTCATGCGCGACATTGGCATGGTGCACTTCGACGAGCCGGTCAAGCGCTTATTGACCCAGGGCATGGTCACAAACCGCGTCGGCGACAGTGATGAATGGAAAGCGATGTCGAAGAGTCTCGGCAACGGTGTCGATCCGGACGAAATGATTGAGGCGTTTGGCGGTGATGCAGCACGGCTTTTCATTTTGTTTGCCGCGCCCGTCGAAAATGAGTTGCGCTGGTCCGAGGCTGGTATTGAAGGCGCAGTGAGGTTCTTGCGACGCGTTTACACCATGGTCTGGCGGTGGCATGAGCGTTTGGCAAACAGCTCAAACGGCCCTGGTCCCGGCGAAGCGAACGCGACGTCACGATCGCTCCGGCGCAAGACGCACCAAACCATTGCGAAAATCACCAGAGACTTCGAAAGTCTCAGTTTGAACACCACCGTTGCAGCATTGATGGAGTTGTTCAATGAGCTTAGCGATTTCAATGCGGATCCAGCGACCGCCTCAGCTGAAGACTTATTTGCAGTGCGTGAGGCATTGGAATCGTTGGTCTTGATGCTGGCGCCGATCGCTCCGCATATCGCCGAAGAATTGTGGGAACAACTGGGGCATTCGGGAGGCTTGTTAAAGTCAGGACGTTGGCCGCAGGCTGACGCTGAGTTAGCCAGTAGCGACGAGCTGGAGATCCCGATTCAGGTGAATGGAAAACTGCGTTCTAAAGTCGTGGTATCACCGGCGGTGACAGACGATGAGCTCCGCGCGACTGCGTTGAACGACGAGAAGGTGCGCGCTCTGATTGAAGGCCACGAGATTGTAAAAGTGGTAATCGTACCCAGGCGATTGGTAAACATCGTCATTCGTTAGGGAGCCGCGCTCGCCTTGGAGTGTCCGACTTGTTGCCGCTTTTTCGTTGAGAACACTCAATCGAAACCAAAGCGCTGACAAGTCAGCACACTCCAAAGAGAGCCATTTTGTTGGTTGCCTGCACTCACGTCAGCCGTTAGAATCACTCTGCGGCTATCAGCTTTGCTATTTGGAGTTGGTAATCCTTCTGCCGTCGTCCCCTTTAGTACCGGGCCCGTAGATGAAAGAATGTCCAGCCTGTAGGCGCTGTTTCTCTGACGAAATCAATCACTGTCCCCAAGACGGCGATGCCACGACCCCATCGCTGTTGGGCGAGCCCATACTCGATGCTCGCTACCAGCTTGAGCGCCGGCTGGGACAGGGTGGCATGGGTGTCGTGTTTCAAGCGCGACACATCTTTCTGAAGACTTCTCACGCGATCAAAGTGATCTTACCCGACCTTGTCGGTAATGATCCGATGCTCGTCACGCGTTTTCGCCAGGAGGCACTGGCTGCCGCCGCCATCCGCCATCAAAACATCATTGCGGTGACCGACTTCGGTGTCGTCCGCGGCACGATGCCATTTTTGGTAATGGAATTTGTTAATGGCAAATCGTTGCAGGACATCCTCGCCGAAGAAAAAATCATGTCACCCGCCAAGGCACTCGAGTATGCGTGTGCCATCGGCGCTGGTGTTGGCGCAGCACATCGCCAAAACATCGTGCATCGCGACCTCAAGCCTTTGAACATCATGATTCAGCAAGGTCAACCGATTGCTGAAGGCTTGAAGATTCTCGATTTTGGTTTGGCAAAAATTAAGTCAGGTGAACTGCTCGGTTCGTTTGTGCAAGCGAAGACCAGTGGTTTGATGGGCTCGCCATTCTACATGGCGCCTGAACAGTGGTCGGACGAAGAACCAGACGCGCGCGCCGACGTCTACAGCCTGGGAATAATTCTTTACCAGATGCTCAGCGGCGATGTGCCCTACAAGGGTTCTTCAATTCCTTCGATCATGAAGAAGCACTTGACGCTGCCGTTGCCGTCATTCAAGTCGCGGGGCGTGGATGTTTCGCCGCAACTCGAAGCGGTTGTGCGTCATGCCCTGGAAAAAGAACTTCAGGAGCGTACGCCGTCAGTTGAAGCCTTCGTGCGCGAGTTGCGTGAAGCATCCGCGGCTGCGCCACTGGCCACCACTCCAAGCAAGACATCAGTAGCTGACGAAACAATTTACTCGCCTTCGGTGGCCACCGGTGAATCGGCGGTTGATACCAACGCGATTCAGAAAACAACTCCAGCCTTAACTGCTGAAGAACAAGCAAAACTTACCGCCACCCGCGAAGCCTACGAGAAGGAACAACAGGACAAAGAGCGTTTTGCGCGCGAAGAACTAGCGCGAGAGGCTGAGGTACGAAAGAAGCTTGAGGAATCGAAGCAGCGGGCACACAAGGAACAGGAAGATCTACAGCAAAAAGAGAAACAGGACCGCGAAGATCGCGAACGCAAACAACGCGAACAGATGGAGCGCGTTGAACGGCAGGCTAGGGAACTTGAAGAACGGTTAGCGCGACTTGCTACCAGTATGCCGCCTGCTAGTGGAGTCGGCGTCGTTGATCCGGAGGCGACCCAGGTCCATCAAAACATCAGGCAGGAAACGGTCGGCAACAATAGTTTTCCACCGGGTGGCGCCGCTGATGCAACTGTATACGAACACGCCACGCACGGATTCAGTGTCAGTATTCCGCCGAAGCCCAAATCCAACACGTTGATGATGGTGGGGATCGTGGCTGCGATTGTTGTTTTGGTCGGCGGCGCTATCGGCGTTTATTTCATGATGCGAAATCGCCCGGCATCTACCAATGGCCCGGGTGCCAGTCCGACTCCGGTTGCCAGTCCGGCGAATAACGATGTGCTCCAACCCGATCTGGTTGAGATTCCGGGCGGCGTATTTCAAATGGGAAGCAATGCGGGACCACCTCAGGAACGACCCGAACACACTGTTAACGTACAGAAGTTTTTCATGGACCGGACCGAAGTAACCAACCGCGAATATGCAGCGTTCGTAAAGGACGCAAAGTACGCACCTCCGGCTGAGTGGGTCAACGGCCAACCGTTACCGGGCCAGGAGCGTTGGCCCGTTGCTAACGTTTCTGCGGAGGATGCGCAGGCGTTCGCCGCGTGGCGATCGGCGCGTGATGGAGTGACTTATCGTTTGCCAACCGAGGAAGAATGGGAATTCGCGGCGCGCAACGGGGGCCAATACCGGGCGTTTCCCTGGGGCGAGAACTGGGAAGATGGTCGCGCGGTCATAAAGGCAGCCACACCCAAGCCAGTCGGTTCCGATCCGGATGGGAAGGACAAGTGGGGCGTGATGGATTTGATGGGAAACGTTTCCGAGTGGACGTCTTCTAAAGCTTCGATCTATAGCGGCCTCGCCATACCTGCCAAGCAGAAGGATTGGTTGATTATTCGGGGTGGATCATACGCAAGCGATCCCGCCGATCCGCAAATTCCTATTTCAGCGACCTACCGCGATTGGTTCCCGCCGACATTACGTCACACGACAGTTGGTTTCCGGCTGGTGAAATCGGCTCAGTAACCTCAAAACCTTTCAATTAGCCCAACTTCGGCAACCTGAGCTACAATCCGCACAGTTCATCGCTTTACCGCAAGATCCAGTTTGCAATGTCGTTCAGTGAACCGGAAGTGGTTGTTCAGTACAGCTTAAAAGGCCCCAGGAGTAGACGATGAGACCTGCCCAGACTTTTCGTTCCTTCTTATTCTTTACCTTCACCGTTCTTGTTTTCTGCGGAATTTCGGCCGTGGCTCAGGATGTTGGTGTTAGCGTCGGCGGTGGCGCCGGAGTTTTTCGACCCAAAAATCCCGAAGCAAAACGAAGACCCAAGCCAGCTCCCGTGCGACGAGGAACCGCACGCCCGCCGGTCAATAACGAAGACAAGATTGAAGATCTACTCGAAAAAGGAAATCAGTTTCGGGATGAGCGCCGTTTTGCCGAAGCAGAAGGCTCCTATCAAAGCATTCTAAAACTTAAAGCAAACGACGGGCGCGCAGCCTACGGACTCGGAAATATATATGCCGATCAGCAACGCTGGGAAGAAGCGGAAGCTTCGTACCGGAATGCGGTGAACTGGAGCCCACAGGATGCCGATGCCTTGATCGCGTTAAGCGTCGTGCTGGTCCAACCACGCACCGGTGAGGGCAATGCCAAACGATTTGCCGAAGCGGAAGCCTTCGCGCGCCGCGCAGTCGCGATTCAACCTAAGAATGCTGTGGCCTGGGATCGGTTGGGGGTGGCATTGCAAGCTCGTGGCCTATTCAATAACGAAACTGAGAATGCGTATCGTAGGGCGGTCGAACTCGATCCGCAGTTTGCCGTGGCTTACGCTCACCTGGCGCGCGTGCTGAATAGAAATGGAAACGCTGCCGAAGCTGCACCGCTCTACCGCAATGCGTTTGATCTTGCCAAAGATCCAGCGACGCTGAATCTGATCGCGGAATCATTGCAGGCCGAACAAAACTGGCAACAATCGGAACCGGTTCTCCGGCGCGTGCTGGAGCTCGATCCAAAGAACTCAAACGGTCTTTATCTAATGGGCCGCATGCTGGTTGTTTTCAAACGCTATCAGGACGCCGAGCCTTATCTCAAACAAGCGACCGAATTGAGCCCCCGTGCATTCCAGCCATTCAGCTTGTTGGCGCGCACCTATCTTGGTTTGGAACGTTATGAAGAAGCGGAAGAAACCTATGAACGCGCGGCCGGTTTTGCAGCGCCCGGTGACCGGAAACAGCTCGCCGGAATTTATGGGTTTGAAGGCGTTGGTGACGGTTTCCTGAAGGCTAAAAATAAAAGCAGTGCCGCGCGAGCCTATCAACGCGCATTGCAACTCGATCCCGGCAATAAGCAGATTGAACAGAAGCTTTCCAAAACACACTGAAAAATAGTGATTAGTAATGAAATCAGAACCGGGAGCGGTAGCGACCGGCCAAAGAATACGTTCTTTGGAAATTTGCGCCCTTTGGCCGGTCGCTACCGCTTCCGGTTCTGATTTTCGTCTTTACTTTTCGAGCAAGGAATTTGAACGATAAAGTTGAAAATGCCTTATTGAAATCAAATAGCCTATTTGCAGGCCAACATTAGAAGGAGCAAATCTGTCTCATGAAGCGGTGCCCCAAGTGTAATCGCAATTTTCCAGACGACAATCAAAAGTTTTGCACTATCGACGGTGGTTTGCTGATCGCTGCCGACAAACCATTTGATCCGAACGCAACCATTCAAGGTACGACCGTCGATCTGAAGCCGCCGGCTCCTCCGCAGCCCAGTACTCCACCGCAACCAAATTTTGGCGAGACGATCGCAACTCCCTCCACTGCACCGACCGTTGTATTGCCAAAACAAACTGGTCCAACTGGTTCACCAACTTCGGCAAACTTACATCAGCAGCAACAGCCACCGCCCGCTCAGTCGACACCAGCAACTCCGGCACCGAAGGCTCCCGCTGCACCGATGACTTCTCCTCCGGTTTTTTTACCGCCGCGTTCAATCGAACCACAACCGCAACAACCCGGTGCAGCGGTCGCCCCTGCCTCGAAGAAGCGATCGAAATTGCCATTGGTTCTGGGAATTGTTGCGCTGTTGTTGGTGCTGGGTGTAGTGGGACTAGTTGCGGCGTTCTTTTTAATAGTCAAACCGCGGCTGGATGCTCAGCGTAACCCGCCAGTGGTGGTCCAGCAGAGACAAGCGGAAAACAATACTAACGAGAACGCTAACAACGCGGCGAACACAACGAACACAAACGAAGAAACAAAAGCGGCTGAGCCCGAGTACGTCCCGCCACCCAATACTACGAAGTTTACAAATTCTTCGGCGAAACTCGACGGCAAGTTGGCGGAGCATTACTTCGACTTTTCGTTTTACTATCCGAGCGAATGGGAGCCCGACACGAAAGCAGGCGTCGCTGGCGCTAGCAACTTCGCCAAGGTTGAGAGGCGCTTACCACCAGATCTCACGCAAGAAAACTTTGCCGTCGGGTGGTACACGAGTCAGGGAACATATGCGGAGGACAAAGAGTCGTTTCCCCATCTGGTTGAGGTCCTCGGGAACAGCCTGTCCAGCTCGATTCCCGGGTACAAGAAAGTTTCAGAAGGTCCGACGAAAATAAACTCCCTTGACGGTTACGAGTTTCGTTTCGAAGGTCTTTCGAACACGCCCGACAAGGGCGACATTAAAATCTGGGGGCGCGTGGTCTTCCTGCCTTCGGGAGTTGCGGGCCAACAAGCGGGAGCTACCCTGGTAATGCTGACAACGTCATTAGCGCCTGAACTTGCGGGGGTTGACGATGTTGGCTCCAAAGGAGAAATGCCCGTTATTCTCGACTCTTTCAGATTCGGAAAACCAAAAGTATAGAGCTTCCATTAATTCGTAAGGCAAACTTTAGGTTGCTGAGGTTGAATAGACTCAACCCGGACGCAGACTAACAGTTTGCGTTACGATTGATTGCGTACTAAGCTTCTTGAAATTGATCGGTTGTAGAATTAATGAGTAAGAACAAAACCCAGAAACGCGGGCAGTCACTTTGGACTCCCGCTCGAGTTGCTTTCACGCTGGTCGTGCTTTCTCTCGTCGCCGCATTTGGGATTTCGAGTTGCAGTTCCGGTGATGAGCGCCGCGCCAATCCCACCACGGCGGAAAGTAACCGGCCCGCCGCGCCGCCAGTTCGGAATGCGCCGGCACCGGTTGTCACTTTGCCTGCTAACGTTGTCGACGCCGAACTTCAGGCAGTGAGCGGGGCTCCGATCAAACTCTCTGACTACTCCGGGAAAGTCTTATTAGTGAATCTGTGGGCTACGTGGTGTGGTCCCTGTCGTCAGGAGACTCCCGAGCTGGTGAAGCTTCACAAAGAGTTTCGTTCACAGGGAGTAGAAGTAGTTGGTCTATCCACGGAAGATCCGGAAGATTCTGCCGATAGTGTTCGTGAGTTTGTACACAACTACAACATCGACTACCGCGTGGGCTGGTCTGGCAGAGACGTTGCCATTGCGCTCATGCAGGGCCGTGATGCAATTCCACAAAGCTTCATAATTTCGCGCGATGGTCGGGTCATCAAACGATTTGTCGGGTTCAATCCGATGATGACTCCGCCGCAAATCCGTGAGGCGCTGCAGGAAGCACTCAGCGGCAAAGTCTCATCCGATTAGTTTGAAACACTAATTCTCCTTCGTTCCTAATTCGCGTTCGGCTTCCTTTTGTAAGCGTTGGCCTTCTTCCGCTAATTCTTCATCCTGCAAGCCGTCAGCAACGTTCTTCTTAGCCTCGCCTTTGAGTTTTTTCATCGTTGCTTCTACACGATCTTCAACTTCATCAATCGGCGCCTTCTCCCCGGTTTCTTCCTGAGTGACTATGTTCTTCTCGTCAAGTTCCATTTTTATAAACCCCGTTACAAAATTTTGGTTTGCGATCGAAGCTACAGCATACAAGCGAACTCTCCAAAATCGGCTGGTCCCGACTAACTACTAGAAAAAGATCACAATTTCAGTTAATTCCTCGACAAGATTGACAAGTCTCGTTAAACTTCGCCAGGCATGATCGCATTCGCGTCATTGAGATTGGTCCGTGGGCTACTCGCCTTCGCCGTAGTGTTTTGGATGGCGGGCGCCGGCTGTTTGTTTGGTTGTGAAGGCATGACCAGTGCGCTGGCCTCTTCGAATTCCCAAACCATAACCACGAACAATCTGGCGACGATCGTCTCCGGCGATGCGTGTGCTTCAATGCAAAGTCATGATTGCTGCGCCAGGCATCACAAGCAATCAGCTCCGCAGCATCAGGTAACCCGCGCGTCACAGGGAATTGAAATAGTTGGACTGAGCCCGGCGATGACGGACTGTCCGCTGGCGATCAACGCGAGTGCGGCACTCTCAAATCCGCGCACGGAGCAAAGTAAAACTCTGGCGCTTCCAGCGACCGCCATTATTCAAAACACAGAGCAACTTGAGCAGAGCGGTGCATTCCTGCATCCGCTGCGACTACCTAATCGTGGTCACACCTACCTTCGCTGCTGTGTTTTCCTGATTTAGCAAACGTAGGACGGGCGTCTGTCCCCGTCCCAACGGAATTCCAAAACAGGACGGACAGGAATGTCCGCCCTACGCATTCATTTTTTCTACAGGAGAATACTCATGAAGAACACAAGAGGATTTGTGCTGGGTCTTGTTCTTGGACTCGGCCTCGCGTTTTCCGGTCTCGCATTCGCGCAAAATACGACCGGAAGCAACGAAAAGAAAGAAGGAGAATCGTGTTGTGCGATGAGCTCATGTTGTTGCAAAGGCGATTCGTGCGACATGAAGGAGCACAAGGACCATGCCTCGCAACATGCAGGATGTTGTTGCTGTGGCGACTCCTGCGACATGAAGTCGCATGACATGAAGACCGCTCCGAAGAACTAGCAGGGTCGCGATTCGAGCGCGGACGTCGTTCAGCATTTTTGACCGTCGTCCGCATCGATCGCGGAGGTAGACCGTGTTTGGGGTATTGCGATTAACTATCGCCTCTGTGTTCGTTTTTGGGCTGATAGGGAACTCTACGGCTTACGGTCAACACGAGGGGCACAAAATGCCGGCGGCACCACCGCCGTCGCCATCACCTTCACCGACCCCTCAACCGGAGGCAACCCATTCAGGAATGGTGACGCCTTCGCCAACACCGGCACCGTTGCCTCCCACAGATCACATGCATATGCCAGGCATGAAGATGCCCGGCGAAGCCGATGAACATGGTTCGATGAGCATGGGACCGTTGCTCCTTATGAATGGCGACACTATGGACATTCGCGTCGGCGACAGCCGGGCAACTGTGATGTCGATGGGTGCCATGGGTTCCGGGACATCGTGGCAACCTTCGTCTGGACCATTGAACATGTATCACAAACAGTCTGGCGACTGGCTGCTTATGTTTCATTGGGCTGCCTTCATCGGCGTGAACTCGCAGGGAGGCCCCAGAGGTACAACCAAATTCGAGTCGGCCAACTGGTTCATGCCGATGGCCTATCACAAGTTGGGCAAAGGCACGCTGCAACTTCGTGGCATGTTCAGTTTCGAGCCGTTTACTTTTCCGCGCGGCGGTTCACCATTGCTTTTCCAAACTGGTGAAAGTTACCAAGGCCAACCGCTAATTGACCGGCAACACGCTCACGATCTCTTCATGGAATTATCTGCGCAATACACCTTGCCGCTCGGCGAGCGTGCCACCTGGTTCACTTATGCGGGTTACCCGGGCGAACCGGCACTTGGTCCAGTCGCATTCATGCATCGCGCGTCTGCGTCTGAAAATCCTTCGGCAACGCTGGGGCATCACCTGCAGGATTCAACGCACATCAGTTTCGGAGTTTTTACGACCGGTTTCACGTATCGCTGGTTAAAACTCGAGGGTTCAATCTTCGACGGTCGTGAACCTGACGAGAATCGTTACGACTTCGATGCGCACAAGTGGAATTCGCGATCGGCCAGAATTTCAGTTGCCCCCAACCGGAACTGGACGCTGCAAGTGAGCCACGGCTTCTTGCGTAGTCCTGAAGCACTAGAGCCCAATGTTGACATTCGACGTACCACCGCTTCGGTTCAGTACAACAAAAAACTTAAACGTGGTAACTGGAGTTCAGCACTGATCTGGGGAAGAAACCACACCAGCGGAGGCGGGGAGATCCATAACTTGAACGGTTATACGTTCGAGTCCACCTTGAACTTCGCGCGCAAGAACTATGTCTACACGCGTCTTGAACTCGTTAATAAGAATGAATTGCTGCGTCCGGCGGATCGCGCGCTGTTGGGAATCAGCGACGATCATCCGTCGTTTCGAATCGGTGCTTACACTTTTGGGGGCTCAAGAGATCTGGGTCCCATCTCAAAAGTGTCAGTCGCCATCGGCAGCGACCTGACTTTTTACTCAAAACCGTCTGTACTGGATCAGATCTATGGCTCGCATCCGGTCTCATGGAAACTATTTCTGCGCTTGCGACCAGTCAAGATGGAAATGAAAAACACGAATAGTGGACCATGAACTATCCGCAGATTACGCAGATCACACAGAACAGCTCCAAATTTCGTGCGCTTTCGTGTGTTTTGGTTTAGTGTAAATTCGTGATTTGTCCTTTTAAAAGTATCAAAATACAAACCACTGAATTACACGAAACCAAAACACACGAAAGCACACGAAATAGATTGTATTTATGAACAATCATCAACGAATTGTTTCGTTCTTACCGTCTGCAACCGAGATGGTTTACGCGCTGGGTCTGGAAGATCAGCTCGTGGGAATTACGCACGAGTGCGATTACCCGCCGGCCGCCCGTGGCAAGCAAGTGGTGGTGAAAAATGCGCTGCCTGTCGAACGCATGACTCAGGCTGAGATTGACATCGCGGTAGCCGACCGCATCCGGAGCGGTCGCAGCCTCTATCAGGTTGATGAGGAAATGCTGCGAGAGTTGCGGCCGGATTTCATTCTCACCCAAAACCTTTGTCAGGTTTGCGCGCCATCCGGGAACGAAGTTTCGCAAGTCCTGCAAGTGCTAACGAACAAACCACAAATCATTTGGATGTCGCCGCGATCGCTCGCTGAGATTTTTGAAAACGTGCGCGAGCTGGGCCAGGCAACTGGACGACTGGCCGAAGCGCAGAACTTAATCACCGCCGCTCGCGAAAGATTGGATCAGATTAGACGGTTAACTACTAACGCGGCGCGAGTGCGCGTGTTCTGTATGGAATGGCTCGACCCAGTTTATTGCAGCGGACACTGGATGCCCGAGATGGTTGAGATCGCGGGCGGGATCGATCAACTGGGCCGGAAAAATGATGATTCGATCCGCATTGAATGGCGTGAAGTGATCGAATACGCGCCGGAAGTCCTGATAATTACGCCGTGCGGCTTCAATCTCGACAAGGTCCTCGAACAATCCGCAATGCTTCCGAGTTATCCAGATTGGTCCAACCTGCCTGCCGTTCGGAATGGACGGGTTTACGCTGTCGACGCTAACTCATATTTTGCACGACCTAGCTTGCGTGTGGTTGAAGGAACAGAATTGCTGGCCCACCTCATTCATCCCGAGCTGTTTGGATGGAATGGCCCAAGAGACGCGTATTCGCGCATTGCGTAAACGGCACAGACTCCCTGGAGTGCGCCGACTTGTCGGCGCTTTTCTTTGGCCGCAGGTTAACGGCGATTTATCGCGAATCTGAAAAGAGCTAAGCCATTGGTTTCAAATGCGCGTCTATCTGCGTTCATCCGCGGCTAATTTCTCATGAGTAGATTAAAAGCGCCGACAAGTCGGCGCACTCCAGGGTCAGAAGCTCAACTTCAGTCCAAATTGAAACTGTCTCGGATCGAATGCCTGCGTCGGTTGGCCGAAGTTTGGGAGCGGTGTTAGTCCTGGACCGAAAGTATTAATTGGCACACCATAGTTTGCGCGATTGAATAGATTGAAACCTTCCGCGATCGCATCAAGACCAATTCCTTCGGTAACTCTGAAATGACGACTAACACGAAGATCAAACGAAGCGTAATCGAAACCACGTCCAGTATTCCTGCCAACCCCAACCGGCCGATCGTTGAAATTAGTGTCGAGGTTACGATCGTTGCCCAGCAACACATTGAATGGTAAGCGCGAGGCGTAAGTGAAGATGTAGGAGAGCTGAAATCCTTGCAACGCTCGTTTAATGCCACTGCCGGTGGTCGGTGTTTGCAAAGTGCCACTCAAAACCAGACGGTGACGCTGGTCGTTGTCAGATAGTCCGCGTTCGTCGCGCAAGTTGAAATTATTTTGCGGCGTCGAGAAGAAGAAATTGCCGGCATTGTCGATCGTCTTCGAAAGTGTGTACGACAAACGGAGGCTGGACCAACGTGCCGCGCGTTTGTTAAGTGAAACAACCATGCCGTCGTAATTCGACTCGCCGGAGCTTTCGTAGCGTGAGATATTTCCCCAGTTCGGATCAGGTCGACCCAGATTGGGAACCCCTGCTGACGTTGGCACTGTGGGTACGTTTACGTTTCGCGAAAGAATTAAGTGCAACATGCGCAGGTGGATGTAACCAACTGACAGCACTGTCTCACCTGGCAGTTCGCGTTCGATCTGCACGTTTGCCTGCTGGCCATAACTCGCTTCAATGTTCGGGTCAATGCGCGTGATGTTTGGTTTGGTAACCAGTGTTGCCGGTGGTGCTGCCAGGACGTTTGGAAACATTGGCGCACCAATTTGTGTGGGCGAAAATTGAACCACCATGTATTTGCTACCATCACGTTGTAGCGCATTTGAAGTGGCGCGCAGCGGAATCCGGTCGAAATAAATGCCGTAGCTCGCGCGAATAACCGTTTTGCGATCGCCGGGCGAAAACGCGAAACCTATGCGTGGCGCAAAATTGTTGGCATCGGTTTGAATCGGAGCCGGTAGAAACTGCGCGTCGTAACGCAATCCCGCATTGATGGTGAAATCAGATCGAACGCGCCATTCGTCCTGAACAAACAACCCTATGTTTGGATTGGACTGAAATTGATCTGGCACCCCAAAGGCCTGTTGAAAAGTGCTGTAGTTGCCGGTAAGAAAATTATTCAGCGAGGTGAAGTTGTATGCACCCTGAACCGCGCCCGGGAACGCAATGTCCACCCGGTTGTAAAGAAAATCAAAACCTGTTTTCAACGAATGGGAACCGTGTTGCCACGAAATGTTGTCGACCGCTTCAAACAAACTAATATCGCGAGCTAACGGTGACGTTGTTGCCGTGCCAAAATTTGCGACGCCGGAAATGCTCACCGCCGGCCCCACACTGTCGTTGATCGGAGCAGCCAGCCGGCTACGAGTGAACTGAAACCGCGTTTCGTTAAGCGTCCGGGTGTTGATAGTGGTGATGTTATTTAACTCAACCGTTTGGTCGGTATCATCCAATCCAGAACCGCGACTGACAGCGTTTAACCCACCCACCGTCCGCGAGTTTGCCGCGACAATGTGGTAGAGACTGTAGCGCGCGCTGAGTTGACTGCGATCGTTGAGTTTGTGATCGATGCGGCCGAAGGAGTTTGTAGTGTCGAAGCCGGCGGGAACCACGCCGGTCTCGATGCGTGGTCCATCGTAGTGGATCGCATTGAGCCGGCTGTTAATCGAACTCACGGCGCCGGGAGCGATGGTCACCACCGCCGAATAGTTTCGTCTTGTCTGTTCGAAATTGGCGAAGACGAACGTGCGGTTCTGAATTAAGGGACCGCCGATGGTCGCACCGTATTGTGCCTGGGTTAACAAATCTTTTTTGGGTGCGAGCGGGTTACGCGCATCGAAGCGCTGATTCCTGGCAAATCCATACAGGTTGCCGCGCCAGTCCTTGGTCCCAGACCTGGTAAGAATGTTGACGATGCCCGCGGAGGCACGACCAAACTCCGCAATGCCTCCCGATGTAATCACCTGAAACTGATCCACGACTTCCTGGCTCAGGTACGAACCAGTCAGGTCCGCAGCATCGTCATTTGCTGAAATGCCGTCCACTACAAAACTGTTGTAAAGATTTCGTTGACCGGCGATGGACACGCCCTGCCCGGGCAACGCGGATGTCTCAGCAAAACGTTGATTGCTGCCGGTGTTCGTTGGTGACGTTGCCGGCACCAGCAACGCGAGATCAAGATAGTTGCGACCGTTAAGAGGCAGTGAATTGATGTCGCTTGGCCTGATTGTTTCCGTTACCTGGGTGCGCACGGTTTCGATCAGCGGTACGTCGCTGGTGACACTGACCACCGCAGAAACACCCTCGACTTCCAACGTCAACGGTAAATCGAGCGACTGGCCAACAGTCAGCACCAGTTGTTTTTTTAAGGTGACGAAGCCTTCTGTCTCGATCGAGAGTTCATACCTACCGACCGGGAGGTACGGAAAACGAAAACGACCATCGTAGTCGGTAGTCGCAGAATGATTTTGGTTTGTTTCTTCGTTGAGAACGATAACGTGGGCGCCGCGAAGGATCGCGCCACTCTTATCCTGGACGCGACCACTTAAACTGGCCGACGTAACGGTTTGTTGAGCGGTTGCCTGCAGTGCCGAGACAACGCACACGAGCATGACCCACCATAGCGTGAAGATTAAGGCGGCGTTGGACGAAAAGTAGTTTCTTGGACCGATTCGGCTGCCAGTGCTCCGGAGGCGCACGATGCTTATAGCTTGCGAGCCGCTGATTGGCGGCGCTCCAGAGGAGCGCAATTTGCCAGGGATCAAGGGACTTACATTTCGCTCCTGACGCAGCTCCGAGTGTGATAGCGGCTTCATGGCTATAAATATCTTGCTCTTATGGAGCAAAAACTGGTGATCGATGGCGCAAAGAGAACAACACTCAGCGATGTCTCAATGCGATGAAAAGACGGACGCGATCAAATCGCGTTCGCTCGAAAGATTGTTTGAGGTCTAAGTGCTAGCAGGAGGGCGGTCCACGAGGAGGTTGACTTCTGCTGAAGCCTGGATGTGTTGCCTTAGTCAGAAATGAAGCTCGCGTTAGGCTAGCCGAAGCTAAAGGCGGTCGGTGGTTGACTGGCTTACTGATCCTGGCATCACGCGCCTTTTGGCCCGTGCTGAATATTGACATGCTTGCGCCACAACCCAACTCACAAGGTTTTACTAACGCAGCTGTTGAAAACGCCGGCACTACAGATGAATTTTCTCGTGCAACTTCACGTGAAGATTCTGACGCGTCAACGGTCGGTACCGCTTCCATGTCCGCACCATGCGCGCCGGCAACTACGCCCGGGATTGGAGACGACGAATCGTCAGTTCCCTGGTGTGCGTGATGATCGGACGGTTGAGTCGCGCATGATCCCTGCATGCAAGAGCCGGCGACGTGTGGAGCGCGGCCGGCGCAACATGCAAGTGTGCACATTGGTCCGCTGGCCGCAGCAGGCAAGACGAGTCCGGCGCCGACGAGCACGATGAGTAGGGAAACAGCGAGGGTCGCTCGCAGGACAAAGCTAACCGTGCTGAGGCTACACACGTATTCTTGCAAACTCGATTGTTGCTTACCGGTGCGTTGCATGCTGTGGTTTGGCGGACTCATTCTTTCATGAACGGGACTTGTAATGCAATTTTTGGGATCGACCGACGTCAGTGATCGCGCAACTCCTTGGAGTGCGCGGACCTGTCAGCGCTTTCGGCCGTCGCGACCAATCAAGAAGCATGACCAAAGCACCGAAATGTCATTTAGTGTTTTTCGTGGGTTCTCTTTTGTGTGATTTCGGGTCCTTTGGATCGAAAGTGAACACGAACATACACGAAATGAAAACGCACGAAATAACATGAACAAGAGTATTGACCTGGACTACTGAACTCATCAGTTGCGCTTCAGTAATTACTGATTCCAGTTACAATGTGCCGAATGTTCCTCCGGCTGCTAACACTAGCGTTATTTTCGCTGATTTTGGCTCAGTCAGTTTGGGCACAGCCGCGTCCGACACCTTCACCCACGCCCCACGGAAGTGCGCAAATCGCACCGGCACCCGCAATTGAAGAAGTCGACTCGGGAGATGTCATCCGCATCTCTGCGAACCTGGTGTCGGTTCCGGTGATCGTTACTAACCGGCAAGGGCAATACGTGACTGACTTGCAGCGCAGGGATTTTCACGTTTTCGAAAACGGCGTCGAGCAACCGATCCTACATTTCAGCAACGTCGACCAGGCATTCTCCGTAGTTCTCTTAATCGACACCAGCGGTTCTACCTCTCCGTTTCTCGATCAAATCAAAACTGCTGCGAAAGCGTTCGTCGAACAACTACGGCCGTCTGACACGATTCGTCCCGTGTACTTTCACGGGGAAATCAAATCACTAAGTACGGGCGGCATCAACGACCCGGCGGAGTTTGCCAGGGCCATCGATCGCATCGAGTCAGGTCCACCAAACATGGGCACACGACTGTACGACGCGGTCGACTTTGGCTTGAACTCATTACGCAGCGCGAGTCCACGCAAAGCGATTGTGCTACTCACTGATGGTGAAAATACCTGGGGCAAGGCGACCATGAAGGGCACTTTGAGGGAAGCCGAAGAGTCGGACGTTGTTGTTTATACAGTCCAGTACGCCGACTTCGTACCGCAGAAGTACTTGCAGCAACTCGCAGAGAAAACAGGCGGTCGTTATTTTAGAGGCGGCGACAGCAACATGATGCGGCAAGCGTTCGTGGAGATTGCTGCCGAACTGCGTCGCCAGTACGTGCTTGGTTACCGCCTCAACGAAGGAACCAGAAATTCAATTAGAACGATAAAGGTGAAGGTTGACCGCAAGCACGTCGCCGTCCGCGCCCGACAGTTTTATACCTACGAGCAATAATCGTAAGGGACGCGAGAAAGCGTGTGGTCAGTGATCATTGAATCAGATGACACCTACGACCCCTGCAGTTAACGATTCGACTTCCGTTTTCGTCGATCCGGTTTGTGGCATGACCGTCCGGGCGGCAAGTGCGGCTGGCTCGTTTGAATTCAACGGGACCACGTACTACTTCTGTAGCAAGCACTGTCTGGAAAAATTCAAGAACAATCCGAAACCCTTCCTCCGAGGCACTTCCCAACCAATCGGCATCCAACGCGCTGCAGACGCGTCTCTTCATCCGCAGGCGATTACTGCTCGCAGTTCAGAAAAGACTTTGGACATTGGACGTTCGACATTGGACTCACGATACACCTGTCCGATGCATCCTGAAGTGATTCGAGATGGACCAGGGAGTTGTCCGATCTGCGGCATGGCGCTCGAGCCGCACGCGGTGACGCTTGAAGAACAGGAAAATCCTGAGCTCGTGGAAATGTCGCGGCGCTTCTGGGTTTGTCTGGTGCTGACAATCCCGTTGCTCGCAATTGGCATGAGCGAATTCATTCCTGGCCTGGAGCTCGACAAGCTTCTGCCGATACGCAGCTGGAGATTGATCGAACTTGGGTTGGCAACTCCAGTGGTTTTATGGGGTGCGTGGCCGTTTTTCGTTCGCGCAGCCCAATCAATTATTAGTCGCAACCTCAACATGTTCACCCTAATTGGCGTGGGGGTGAGCGTGGCTTTCGTATTTAGTTTGGTTGCTACGCTGTTGCGGGGAATATTTCCCGCATCCTTCCGAGATGACGCGGGCCAGGTTCCCGTTTATTTCGAGGCAGCGGCGGTGATCACGACATTAGTTTTGTTGGGCCAGGTTCTGGAACTACGAGCGCGAAGTCGAACCGGAGCTGCGATCAAAGCGCTACTGGGTCTGGCGCCAAAAACTGCGCGACGTTTGCGTGAAGAGTCGAACGAGGAAGACGTTCCGTTGGCTGAAGTTCAAGCAGGAGATCGACTGCGTGTGCGACCGGGCGAGAAAGTACCTGTTGATGGACTCGTTATCGAGGGAACGAGCGCGGTTGATGAGTCGATGGTTACCGGCGAGCCGATTCCGGTAATAAAGCAACCCGGAGATCAGGTAATCGGTGCGACGGTCAACGGCGCCGGAATGTTTGTGATGGAAGCAAGACGCGTCGGTTCCGAAACACTGCTGGCCCAGATTGTGCAAATGGTCTCCGAGGCGCAGCGGAGCCGCGCTCCCATTCAAAAGCTCGCCGATCGCGTATCTTCTTATTTTGTGCCGACGGTAATCGCAGTCGCGGTGTTGACGTTTGTTGCCTGGAGCTTGATTGGTCCAGAGCCACGTCTGGCGCACGGCCTGGTGAATGGCGTGGCTGTTTTGATCATTGCTTGCCCTTGCGCGCTGGGTCTCGCAACCCCAATGTCTGTCATGGTCGCGACGGGCAAAGCGGCACAAAGTGGCGTCTTGTTTCGGAATGCTGAAGCGATCGAGGTTTTGCGTGAAGTCGACACGTTGGTTGTCGACAAAACGGGAACATTAACGGAAGGCAAACCAAAACTTGTTTCGATCACGAGAGTGCCACCGTTCAATGAAGAGGACCTACTGTGGCTGGCCGCAAGTCTTGAACGCGGCAGTGAACATCCGCTAGCGAGCGCAATCGTTTCCGCTGCCGCTGAACGAAGGCTTGAACTGAAACCGGTCAAAGCGTTTGAGTCGTTGAGTGGCAGAGGCGTCTCAGGTGAGGTTGGTGGGCGAAAACTTGCGCTGGGTAGTCAGGTGTTGTTGGAAGAGTTGGGAATTCGCAGCAATGAATTTGCTGAGACGGCCGAAGCGCGCAGACGCGACGGACAGACGGTCATGTTTGTTGCTGTCGATGGAACTATGGCCGGTGTCCTGGGCGTCGCGGATCCTATTAAGGCGACGACTCCGGAAGCCATTCGACAACTCCATGATACGGGCATACGCGTGGTGATGCTCACCGGCGATAACGAAACAACCGCGCGCGCGGTCGCTGAAAAACTGCACCTGGATGAAATAATTGCCGGAGTGTTGCCAAATCAAAAGGCTGAAGTCATCAAACGTTTGCAAAGTGAAGGAAGGCGAGTGGCGATGGCAGGTGATGGCATCAACGATGCTCCGGCCCTCGCTCAGGCAGATGTGGGGATTGCTATGGGAACGGGCACTGATATAGCGATGCAGAGTGCCGGCGTAACTCTGGTGAAAGGCGATTTGCGTGGCATCGTGCGCGCGATTCGACTTAGCCAAGCAACCGTAAAAAACATTCGACAAAATCTTTTCTTTGCGTTCCTGTACAACGTGCTGGGAATACCCGTCGCGGCAGGGATTCTTTATCCGGTCACCGGCCTGCTGTTAAGTCCAATGATCGCAGCAGCGGCAATGAGTTTCAGTTCCGTCTCGGTAATTGCAAACTCGTTGAGGCTGCGGAAATAGTTCGTTGTAGTTCTTAAGCCGCGAAGATGCATACACCCACACCATCGGCGGCAAGCCGACAAGACCTCACATGGCACCGTCGTGTCAAAAAACTGTTGCATAAATGTCCATTCGCCTTACGCGGAGAACGAATTGCGTTTCACACTAAACGGGTGAAAAGCGTCTTGATTCTTTTCACTGTCAAGATCGAAATCAACGGAAGGCAAACAACAACAAGGTGGAAAACAACGAATTAGGACAACCCCTCTTTGATAGGAACGCGATTGCGCACGCGCGGCCCGTTCAACGCATACGCAAAGCGAAAACCGAAAGCTGGCACGAGCGTCTTATGCAACTTGCCACCTGGCGGAGGTTAGCGATGGTCATCGCGCTCATCGTCAGTCTCGCGAGCGGCGCCGTAGTAGGCGGGTTGTTAGCCCATAACAACGCTCCGGAAGCAAACAACATCGACGAAGAATCACAACTGCAAGCCAACGACAGCACTGATCCTTCGACAGAGGGGACCTACGAAGTAAGCGAGCCGCAGGTTAACCGGGTGGTCACGGGCTATCGCGGGAAACGGAAGATCCGCACTCTTTATATTCGCCGTTATCCCCAGAATCGCGCTTATAAGTTTGCCGAGATTCATTGATCAAACACTTTCGCTTTGAACCCCAAACATTGTTGCCGTGGTCCAGGATTTCTTGTATTACTTCATCGCAGTCAAAGACGAATAGGAGGCTAGTTAAATAATGCGGTACACACGTCGTGCTCTCTCCTCCACAATCATTGTTGCTTTTGTTTTGCTCACAGTTATTCCCATTAAGGCGAAGAAATCGCGAATGGAAGATGCCACCCGGCACTCGCGTGATGCGGCGTCGACTTTCACTGAGATCATGAACGTTGCTGACAAAGCAATTCCCAAAGAATTGCTCGATAAAGCGGAGGCGATCGCGGTTTTCCCTGGCGTCGTCAAGGCCGCCTTCATACTCGGCGGCAAGGAAGGGCAGGGCGTCATCAGCCGTCGCACTCGCCACGGTTGGTCCGCACCGGCCTTCTTTAATTTGGGAGGCGGCAGTTTTGGCGCGCAGATTGGCGCCTCGAAGACTGACTACGTGCTTTTAATCATGAACGACGACGGCGTGAACGGATTGCTGAAAGATAAATTTGAGATCGGCGGAGAAGTCGGAGTGGCTGCTGGTCCCGTTGGTCGTGAAGCGGCTGCTTCAACCAATCCGAGACTCGATGCCGGAATCCTTTCATACTCTCGAAGCAAAGGCGCTTTCATCGGCGCTGCTTTGAAGGGAGCGGTGATCAGTCCTGACAACGATCTGAACGAAGCGGTTTACAACGGCAAGTCGGGGAAGGATGTTTTGACTGGCCCCACGATGACGTTGTCTCAGATGCCGACTGGCGTTCGTATCTTCCCGCGCACGCTCGCACGTTATTCACCACGCGTGCATAACTAACTTCAATACCACTCTACGCGCGCAAACATCAGACTTGACGCTTTTGTTTGCGCGCCCTAGAATGCCTGCTAACTCTAGCGGGCCGTTGTCAGTTAACCAGCACTACAGAGTAGGAATTTTTCGAAGTTGGAAAAAATGCTCCCACGCCTTCCACGTACGCAACGACAAAAAGAGGTTTACGATTACATCGTCAGCTTTCTCGAACGTCGCGGGCACATTCCTACCTACGCACAAATTGCCAAACAACTCGGCGTGACATCGCGAGCCACAATCGCGAAGCATGTTCAAGCGCTCGTCCGTTTGGGCTTGCTGGAAATTATTCGCACCGGTAACTCGTCGCAGATTGTGATCAAGCAGCAGGAGCAACCGTCGTCCGAGTTGTTCTGTGAAATTGCAATGGCTGGTTATATCGCTGCCGGTCAACCGATTGAGTTGGTCGAGAGTAGCGAAACCATTTCGGTGCCGCGCTTCATGCTTGGTCGTGTTCGTCCAGAGAACGTTTATGCCGCGCGCATCAAAGGCGATTCAATGATCGATGAGCACATCTGTGATGGCGACATCGCGCTCATCGAACAACGCAAGCAGGCAAACAACGGCGAGATCGTCATGGTGCTTGTCGACGATGCCTATGCGACGCTCAAGCGCATCTACCAGCATGGCGCCGAAGTAGAATTGCGGCCCGCCAACTCCACCTTAGAATCAATGAAAGTTCCCGCCTCGAGCGTGAAGGTCCAGGGCGTTTTCAAGGGCCTGCTGCGCGAGTCCAGATAAGCAAGAATTAGTGATTTTTGCTCGGGTTTTTGGCCGATTTGTGATTCCGTGCGCTGCTGAGAATGTCTCTCAGGTCAGGAAGGTGGGCTTGCCCCCGCCAGCACAGAGGTCAGAAGTCAGAAGTTACAAGTCAGAACTGATCCCTGATCTCTAAGCTCCGACCTCTGCTCAAGAAGCGGGGGCAAGCCCACCTTCCTAACCTGAGAGGCATTTAAAGTAGACCTAAGGCACTCCAACTAGACCAAAGCCTGCCGACTGCTCCTGCCGTGTGCCTTCTGGTTTTCAAAATCCACGGGCGGGCATGTCATGCGATCGTTGCAGCCAATTGGTTTTAGGATATTCGCAGCCGGCGCTGATGACGTGAAGCGTATAAGCGTGCCGGGATTTTGCGGAACGGTTGGCCAGACTCTTGTGGGGCAGGAGTCCATTAAGAACAATCACGCTACCTTTCTTAACTTCCAGCGGAACTAGTTTTTCTTCTGGCCACGGCGTTTCATCAAACACTTCAAACTTCATCCCGTTATGCGATCGCAGCCAACGCGATTTCAATCCGGACCTGTGTCCACCGGGAATAGCCCACAAGCAACCGTTCTCAATGGTTGCGTCTTCCAGCGCGAACCAGAGTCCGGCGATCTTCTGCGGCTCGTTGTAAAGAAAGGTGCTGTCCTGGTGACAGATAACCTCGCCACCGATGCGCGGTTGTTTGAAGATATACATGCTCTGAATTAGCAACGGATCTTCAATGCCGAGGTCAGCCACCAGTTGCCGAACATTTTCGGCACGCGAGAACTTATCAAACTCCGCATCAAGATCGTGAAGTGCGTGTCCGATCTTGTTGATCGACTGTTCCTTCGCTTGCCGCAAGGTACCGTCGGGTAGAAAGGCATTCTCTTCGAAGAAGAAACGAATCTTGTCGCCTGAACTAAGGAAGTACTCGTCAGTTAGCCGGTTCTGCTCGTGGGTCGAAAAAATTGAAAAGACATCGGCGGGATCAAAACCGCGCACTAACTCGTCAGCACGCGCACGCAGAGCATCGCACGACTCGTGACTGGCAAACTTTTCGAGCACCAGGAACCCTTCACGCTTGTACTGCTCCAACTGCACACTCGTAAGTTTCGTAACTTTCATCGCGGGAGAGACTAACACAACGGGGGGTACGCGAAGTGAGCACCGAAGATACGGCTGTTCTCCCCGCTCATTATGGGGTAACGACTCGAACAAGAAAAATTTAGTTTGATTTCGTGGGTTTTGGTTTCGTGTCGTTTCCTGGTTGGTGTTCTTTGGTACCCAACTGCAACCACGAAATTACACCAAAGGAAAAGTCACTAAAGGACACTAAAAAAAACTGTCCGCAGATTATGCAGCGCTCGTGTTCCTAAGCAATGGGTAGCGCGTTTCAAAACCGCTGGTTTTGAGGGCCAAAATAAGTTATTGACAAGACTTCTAGCCTTTTTTTAAGCTGAATTTGACGCCAGTGTCCCAAGGCGTACCTCAGCCCTGTTACTCACCTGATTTCAAGCATTTAAGTCTTCAGCGACAGCCCGGCATGATTTGGGAAAACACTAAACTTCTATTGCGTCTTTACTACCGGCCCGTTTCGGCGATGAGCGCCATCATCGACGAAGGTCACTGGCTCTATGCCGCTGTTGTCGTGGCGGTGCTGTCAGTACTTATGCAGTTTGCCCTTAGTGCCCGCGTTTACTCGACCTATGAGGCCGTTTACAGGCAACTGGACAAACAAGAGATCGAGCGGCTCGAACAGGTTGCGCATAATGCCGCCACGGCACCTGCAAAGCCCGGGCAAATTGCAGCCGGAGAGTTTGATTACGAAAACTATCCCACGCCTTCGTTCACTTACGACCGCTTGCCGCTGCCGTTGGTGGGTAGCTATGGCTGGTGGTTCGTATCGTTTGCGCCCGGAAACTTCTTCGGCACGATAATCGGCCTCGCCGTACTCTACGTCCCGTGTTTGATCCTGTTGATTGCCGCGACTGGATCTTTCGGCAGCTTCAGCGTCCTCTTTCGTCGGGATTACGGTCCGTTGCTTACATGTGCACTAATGGCGTGGGCGGCCGCTCATCTCCCTTTTGTGATTGCCGGCCTCGTGTTGATGTCTCTGGGCTTCGGGGCGAAGTCGGCGTTGGTGCTATTGGCACTCGGAGCGCTGACTTTTGGTTGGCTAATGAGCTTCGGAGTACGCACGTTGTTCGGCATGAGTCTTAAGAAAGCGTTAGGGATGATCTGTCTGGCGGCTTTTGTCTTTACCATTCAGGGAAAGCTATTCGGAGTAGTATCACCCTACATGTTCTCACCATTCCTGCTTTACTACGCCTACACCATGTTTCGCGGTGACCTTGGCGACATTGGCTTCTCCTTGCGTCAGCGACAAGGGTTTAGACGTTCAATGGAAGCGGCAACAATTAATCCTCGCGATGCCAGTGCCCACTATCAGCTGGGACTCGTATTTCAATCTCGCCGTCAATATGCAGAAGCAATCAAGCGCTTCGAACAGGCGATCGCCATCGACAAAGACGAGACTGACGCGCATTTTCAACTTGGTAAAATCGCTCTCGAACAGGGACGCTTACAAGACGCCCTTGATCATTTCGGCGGAGTCTTGAGCCAGGACGATAAACATTCGCGTAGCGATGTTTGGCGAGAAGTCGGTGCTACCTATCTTGGTGCCAAGATGTTTGCCGAGGCCAAGGATGCACTGGCGACATTTGTCGACCGCCGACCTTATGATCCCGAAGGCCTCTACTACTACGGCAAAGTCTTCGAACACCTTGGCGAATCACAACAGGCTCACGAACTTTTTCAGCGCTGCGTTGAAGCAGTCAAGACGATGCCGCACTATCGGCGCGGGGATCGCAAGTGGTCCAAGCTTGCCAGAGAGCGGTTAAGTGCGCGACAACCGTCTGAAGCCTGAACCGATTCAGAATTTTGTTTGGACAGATTTGGCGCGAGTGCTCCAGAGGAGCACAATGGAGCTTCGTGTTGGCCGTTCGTCTCTAAATATTTTGCTCCTCCGGAGCACAGCAGATCGAATCCAAACTAATCGGGCAAAGCCACTTCAAGAAGTACTGCCCCTTTATCCACTTCCTCTTCAAGATCTTAATAGCATTCGCCGATCCGCAACCCCTCATGAAGCGCAGATCACGCTCTTGCCACGTCCAACGGCCTTGGCTACCATCGCGCTACAACTCGATCTGCTTTATGTGGAGTAGCAAGTAACGTCACAAAGCCAAAACGATTGTCTTGGCGCCGTGGTCGTCCAGATGTTTGTAAACTAAAGTAAGGATTTTAGTGGAGCCGGCTGCCGGAATTGAACCGGCGACCTTCTAATTACGAATCAGACGCTCTACCAACTGAGCTAAGCCGGCTTCGATTGCAGCGCGAGAAGGTGACTACGCGTGTGCAGGCAATATACGAACGCGTAGTTTGTAGTGTCAAGCAGGCAACTGTAACGCAAACTGTTAGTTTGAGTTCTTTATTTCAGGAGGACGACATGGGCAGGGAAGGAACGAGAAATATTGAGATTGCCAGAGTGGGAGCTACGCAAGTCAACGAGTTTGAGTATCACAAAAATCAGGGGCAAATGACCGAGCAAGAACATGGCGGCCAGCAAGGAAAGAGTGGGAAAACCTTGAGCCGGGCCGAACAAGTAGCCGCAATTACGGCCGCGGCGCACCGCAAAGTCGAGCAAAAGCGCAAGAAAGCCGGCCTCAAGACCTCAACGAAGAAAACTGCCAGGAAAACGACGGGCATAAAGAATGCTAAGAAGTCCGGTAAGGCTTCAAAGAAGAAACGATGAAAGGCAGACCCGACCGGTTTTTCAAGCTAGTCACGCGCACTTCAACTGGTGTGGCAGTGTGTCTGGTTATTGTCCTGCTCGGCGGCACTTCGATTCTCAAGGCGCAGAAGGTCCTCAAGTTACCTTCGGCTGAGAAAGTAATTGAAAATCACTTGAAGGCGGTTGGTGGCAAAAAGCGAGTCGCTACCTTGCGTGATGCAAGTTACGAATGGGAAATCCGGCTCAAAGACCAGCCGATGGGTTTGGCAAAAACGCAGCTGAAGGCGCCAGGCTCCGTTAGAACAGAACTGAGTTTTGGCAACGGCCAGGTTGTTTCGGCGGCCAACCCGCGATCGGCGTGGAGGCGCGGACTCGACGGCCAGCTTCACACACTGACCGATGCCGAAGCAGCGGCTGCGAGATTGCAGGCGTTGCTCGACGCGAGTCGCCTCGTAGACGTAAAGAAGCACAACGTGCTCTCACGAGTTGCCTCAACCAAGTCGTTTCGGGACTCACAGGTTTTTGTCGTTGAGTTTTCACTGCGCAGTGGCGCCCGGCTGCGATATTTATTCAATACCACCACCAAACTCCTTGCCGGCATTGAAGACGACGCGCGCAAGGTCACAACGCGCTTCGAAGACTACCGCGCAGAAGGAAATATTCTCGAACCGCATCGTATTTATATCGATAACGGCGGCACGGGTGAGCTTACTTTCTTACTGCAAAGCGCAAACTACAACACCGGCATTGCAGACGTTGCTTTTGATCCACCGAAGGCAGCAGAACACGTGGATGTAGTTTCGTTGTTGCGTGAGGTCGGGCGTAACCAGGATCAACTGGAACAGCGCGTGACAGAGTATTCCTTCATTCAGAAGGAAACAGCGCGCGAGATAAGCAGCAAGGGAGAGCTCAAGAAGGAGACCGTGAAAGTGTATGAAGTTTTCCCGATCGCTAACCGTGAGCCAGTAATGAAGTTGATTAGCGAGAATGGTGTTCTGCTCGACGGCGAAAGAGCAGCTAAAGAACAAAAGCGAGTCGAGGAGGAGTTTGCCCGGGCCGAATGCGACAAAGAAAAGGATGCGCAACGGGCTGAGAAGGACAAGGCGGAACGTCAACGAAAGCGAGCGAAGGGCGGCAAAGAAGAAGACGATGATGACGTGGAGATTTCTCAGTTTCTAAAAATCCATGAGTTCGTCTCGCCACGGATCGAACGCTTTCGCGATCGCGATGCAGTCGTATTCGATTTTCGCCCGCGTCCCGGCTTCAAGCCCAGCAGCCGCGAAGAAGATCTCATCTCGAAACTTGTGGGTGTTGCCTGGATCGATCCGGTAGATAAGCAAGTGATGCGATTAGAAGCGCGACTCGCCGAAGGTTTCAAAATGGCCGGTGGCTTGCTGGTTAACCTGCGACCCGGCGCAGCGTTTGTAATGGAACAAACGCGCATGATCGAAGGCATTTGGCTGCCGCGCACTGCGCAAATCAATCTTTCAGTGAAGGTGCTTTTGTTTGGCGGCGGCGACTACAACCAGACTATCGAGTGGAGCGATTACAAACATTTCTCGGGCGACGTTGGTGATTACAAACTGGATACCCCGAAGAGCGGCGCGCCTGCCGAAAAGAAACCGTAAACGCCGCACTAGTGCGTTCCTGCGGTGGCGCCGGTATCAATTAGTTCGTCAGGATTGAAAGTCGAATGCTCATTTAGTGGCAGCAGATCGCCACTCGTTGCCAACTCGTATTCAGGCATACCGTGGAAAGCCCACTCGTATCTACCGAACAGAAAACAAGACAGCCGCCCACCCAGGTGCGATAGAATGCGGCGACCATCTGACGTTGTTTTCCTCTCCCGGCTGGCAACCAATGTTTCCCCATTGGGTGCGCGATAAATCCCTCTTTCTCGCAATTCAATCATGCCCGTTCTTTCGCATTCACCGTGCCACAACGCAGAAAACCTTGAACTGCGTTACGATGGCATTTGCGTAGACGAAGAGGTTAGTTCGGTGCGCCATATCGTTGATAGATGGCCCGGCAAATCCTGATGAATAAGGTGAACGTTATCGGTGGTGGTCTGGCTGGTGTCGAGGCTGCGTGGCAAGCGTCGAAACTCGGCGCCCAGGTACGACTCTACGAAATGCGACCCGTTAACCAAACACCGGCGCATCGCACCGATCGATTGGCCGAAATCGTTTGTTCTAACTCCTTAAAATCGGACGAAGTTGGCAGCGCACCGTTTCTTTTGAAGGAAGAACTGCGCCGGGCAAATTCGCTGGTGCTGCAGTGCGCGACGCAAACGCGCGTACCTGCCGGCGCTGCACTGGCGGTCGATCGTGAAAGATTCGCCGCACTCGTAACACAACGGATCGAAAGTGATCCCAACATCGAGCTCGTCCGCGAAGAAGTAAAGACAATTCCCGACGAAGAGATTTCAATCATTGCCACCGGCCCGCTGTCATCAGACGCGTTGACAAACGAAATTATGAAACTGACCGGCAGCGATCAACTTTACTTCTACGACGCGATCGCACCCATCGTCGCCGCCGATTCCATCGACCGTTTAATTGCATTTCCCGCTGCCCGCTACGGCAAGGGTGGCGACGACTATCTCAACTGCCCGTTCGATGAGGAACAGTACGCGCATTTTTATAACGAACTGATTGCGGCCAAGAGTGTTCCGTTGCAGCGTTTTGAGGAAACGCGCTGGTTTGAGTCTTGTTTGCCGATTGAAGAACTGGCAAGACGCGGCGTCGACACGCTGCGGTTCGGACCGATGAAGCCTGTCGGTTTGGTAGATCCGCGCACCAATCGTGAGCCGTATGCTGCAGTGCAATTGCGGCAGGAAAATTTAATGGCCGACGCATACAGCCTGGTGGGCTTCCAGAATCATCTACGTTACGGCGAACAGGCGAGAGTGTTGCGGCTTATTCCGGGAATGGAGCGCGCCGAGTTTCTTCAGTTTGGACAGATTCATCGCAACACCTACATCTGTTCGCCGCGCGTGCTTTCTGAAACAATGCAGATGCGCACTCGTCCGAACGTCTTCTTTGCGGGACAGATTACGGGCGTTGAGGGTTACGTCGAATCGGTAGCGATGGGTTGGCTCGCCGGACAAAATGCCGCGCGGCTTGCCATGGGAAAGACCGGCATTACCGCGCCCCATCTAAGTGCGACCGGAGCGCTGGCGCGGTATGTTTCCCAAACAGAGACCAAAAATTTCCAGCCCGTAAACATCACTTTTGCGCTGTTGGAACCGTTGCCAGAACAAGATCGCAGGCGTTTGCGTAAGAAGCGAGACAGGCATAATTACCAGGTTGAGTTGGCATTAAAGGAATGGAACATTTGGCTTCAGGAAATTCGCGACGAAACCCCGGCATTTCAGGTCGCTGGTTGAGAGCAAACCTTCTTTCGACCCTGAATCTGCTGCCGTTCATGCTTCTCTTCGCAGTCGCATTCACAGTTCCAGCTCAATCCGGACGGATCAAAGTAAAGGATCCGAAACCCGCCCCTGCCAAACCGAAGACCGGAGGATTGAGTGGCCCGGATCGTCCTACGCCGACGCCAACGTCTACGACCTCAACTTCGGGTCAAACAAAATCGAACGAGGCAATAAAAAACAGCGACGGGGTTGATGACACGGACACCGTTCGTGTGACTTCCAACCTGGTTCCGATTCCGGCATCGATAGTTGATCAAAAGGGAATCGCCGTCACGGGATTGAAACTCGAAGACTTCGAGTTACGCGTCGACGGCGAATTGCGTAACATCAGCGAGCTGACCCGCAGCGCGACCAACGTGCGGCTCGCAATGTTGTTTGATAACAGCGGCAGTCTTGACTACGCGCGCGAGTTTGAGAAACAGGCGGCGAGACATTTCTTTCGCCAGGTGATGCGACCGGGAGACGAGGCAGCGATTTATTCGGTCGAGTCGGAAAGTTATCTCGCACAGCCGTTGACGAGTGACATTCCTTTGCTGGAACGGACCATCGACAGTTTCGCCAAACCTGAGGGATCGACATCGTTGTTTGACGCAATCATTGATGCCGCGATGTACCTTCGTCCGATTGCCGGCCGCCGCGTACTCGTGATCGTCTCTGATGGCATTGAAACCACCAGCCGCAACGACTTTGAAACTACGATTAAGAAAGTGCTGGCAGATGATTGTCAGATCTTTATTGTTCAGACCGGGCTGTACGAAGGCGCGAATGTTCGGGCTCTTGCTGCCGAGCGACGAATGGAACAGTTGTCGGGTCAAACTGGCGGCGCCGTTTATATTCCCAAAACGATGGCCGAACTCAACGAAGCGTTCGTGCAAATCGCCGCTGATCTCGCGCACCAGTATGTGTTGAGTTATTACCCGGGGGAAGAACAACGCGACGGGCGTTTTCATACCATCGATTTAAAAGTGCGTTCGCGAAAAGACGTACGCATTCGAGCACGGCGAGGATATTATTCGCCCAAGGGCGCGAACTTCGTGGCCAACGGATGGTGATTGTCCTGCGAAGAATAGTTTTAAAGAGGATCCTGTTGCTCGTTTCAATTCTTGTGGTCTGCGGGATTTCCATCAGTGCGGTTCTGATGAGACCGATTTCGCAACCGAAGGACAGTTTGATCGTTCCTGCGGTCGCAGGCGATCGCGACGCATCGCTAAAACAAATCAAGCCCTATCGAACCTGGACGCTCGTTAACCCGACGCCCGTGGTGATGAATCCGAGGGCTGCCCTGGATTGTGCGGTAGCTCTCCCGATCAATCCTCACGAGACCAGATGGGCCTCAGTTTATGTCAACGACAAAGGCGCCGGCGCGATGAAGCAGGATCATCCGATCTTCCCGGAAGGTTCAATCATCGTGAAGGAAAAACTCCGAAGTGAAGTCGATAAGGAGCCTGAACTGCTTACCGCAATGATCAAAAGAAGCAAAGGCTTTAATCCTGAGAGCCGTGATTGGGAATATTTGATGCTCGATGGCCGGGCCGAGAAAATTCTTGAGATCGGCAGATTTGAAAAATGCAACGAGTGTCATGAGAAATATATCTACACGGATTTCGTGACGATGCGGTACATTAAGCCCAAGTCCGAGCAATAACGGGCGAGCGTACTTCATCGAGCCTTATGGAGCAGTTGTTAACCCAGTTTCTCGAACACCTGCGCTACGAGCGAAACCTCAGCGAGCATACCCTTCGCAATTACCAAAGCGACCTCGAACAATTCCACGACTACCTGGCGCCGGCGCATCCAAACTCGGGGAAGAGAACTGAACCCGCGCTAGCCGCTATCGATCACATCACCATTCGTGAATGGTTGGCGACGCTGCACTCCGAACAGAAGAAAAAAACTTCTATTGCGCGTAAGCTGGCCGCACTGCGAACGTTCTTTCAGTTTTTGGTGCGCGAAGGTTTGCTGGAGATGAATCCAGCGAAGCTGGTGGCGACCCCACGTTTGGAAAAGAAGCTTCCCAAACACTTGTCGATTGAAGAAGCGGTGAAGTTTGTCGAAAGCCCTGACAGCGAAACTGATCTGGGCAAGCGGGATCGCGCAATGTTGGAACTGATGTATGCCACCGGCGTGCGCGTCGCGGAGTTAACCAAACTTAATGTTGGTCATATTGATTTTCGCAACCGGTTGATCCGCGTCACCGGCAAACGGCGCAAGGAACGGATCGTTCCGTTTGGCGAGCCGGCGCTGGAGGCATTGAAGGCGTATCTGGAGGTGCGCGATGGTTTTTTGGATGCGGCGCCGATTTCGGAGCGTGAGCCTGAAGCACTGTTCTTGAATTATCAGGGAACTCGCATCACCACGCGGTCGGTTGGCCGAATGGTCGAAAAATACATTCGCATTTGTTCCGGGCGGTTCGATATCAGTCCCCACGCGCTGCGACATTCGTTCGCCACGCACCTGCTGGACAGCGGCGCTGACTTGCGTGACATTCAAGAACTACTTGGTCATGCGCGGCTCTCAACTACGCAGGTATACACTCACGTTTCGATGGAAAAACTGATTCAGGTTTACGATAAAGCCCACCCGAAGGCGTAAATCGTGAATCGTAAAATAGTAAATCGTAAATAGTATTTGCCGTCGCTCGAATTGAGTCTCAAGCAAAATACGAAGACTCGATCTGGAACCGAACAAAAACTATTTACGATTTACGATTCACTATTCACAGAGTTGAGTGTTCGTCGTCGCCGTTGGCGTTTTCGATGATGGCCTGGCAGGCAGCGTCGTAACGTGCGGTGGGGAGCGCTTCCAGGCGGCGTTCGTCAATTGGTTTATCGCAGCGGCCGCAAGTTCCGTAAGAACCTTCCTTAATTCGCAACAACGCTTGATCGATATCAGCAATCATCTGCGATCCGCGTTCGCCGAGGCGCAGCGCAATTTCTTTGTTGACGTCGATCAAAGACAAGTCGACCGGATCCTTGGCGCCATCGTCCGATAGTTCAAGCGCCGCCGCTTGTTCGGTACGGACGTGTTCAGTGTGTTGCCGCAGTTGCCCGATAAGAAGACTGCGGAAGTGTTCTAATTTTGCAGAGTCCATCAAAAATTCAACCCACGCTCGAACTAAAGTATTGGGAGTGGCGCAAGTATACCACAGTGGCCCCAGTTCGTTTTGGCCGCTACAAACGTTTACAAATTGTCTGTGAATCTAGAATCTCCAGGTAAGCGCGACGCGTGCTGCGCGAGGACTGCCCGGCGAAATATTATTGTTGTTGTCAGCGTTCGCATAATATTTTGCGTCGAAAAGATTTTGGAGATTTGCTTGAAGTTTCCAACTTTCGTTGAACGAATAAAACACCGCGGCATCTACCCGGTTGTAACCCGGCAGCACCACCGTGTTATCGATCGCAGCAAACATGTCACTACGATGGATGAGGCCCAACCCGGCGCCGAGTTTGCGCGAGACCTGGTAGTTGTTCCACAACGAAAATGTGTTATGCGGCACTTGCGCTACCTGTGCACCCTTCGGCGCTGCGGTGGTTGCGCTGGTGATGAATGCATCCTGATGTGCATAACCGCCGACCACGCGCCAACGACGAGTCACACTGCCGTTCAAACTCACTTCAAAGCCATTTGTGCGTTGACTGCCCGTCTGCACGATCGCCGTCGGATTTAGTGGATCGGTCGCGCGCGTGTTGGTTCGGTCCTGGCGGTACAACGCGGTAGTCAAACTCAAACGCGGTCGCACATCCCACTTCATGCCGAGCTCATAGTTCGTGAATTTTTCAGGCTTCGCTTGTTGTGTAATCGCGGTCAGGGAAGAGAACTGGTCCCCGGAACTTGGCAAGTAAGCGACACTGTAGTTTCCGTAGACTGAGACTTCGGTAAACGGCTTCGCCACTACACCAACGCGCGGCGACCAGAGTTGATCGATGCGGCGTAGATTGTCGTTGTTGCGATTGTTGTGAAACTTCAAATCGAAGTAATCGAAACGAACCCCGGTCACCACCTGAACGAACCGCGACAGTTCGATTTGATCCTGAACGTAGCCGGCTGCCAGGTTTGTGGTCACATGATTGTTGGCGTCGGTGGCATTCTGCCTGTAGGTGACGGGTACGCGAACAATCGGATCGCTAATCGGGACAAGGATGGCAGTGGTGGTGTTATTAAAGAACCCGGTGTTACGGAAATTGTCTGTTAGTTGTCGGCCAACCTCGGTGCCTGCCAGCAACGAATGTTTCACTTTTCCGGTCCAGACTGCGAACGTCAGATCAGTTTGGCTTAAGATGTTGTTGCGCTTCGTCGCATTGTTATAGCTCGAGATAGAGTCTTGTGTTTTGTCCGCCGTTACTGCACCGGGAACGAAGTTCTGATAGAAGCGATCGTAATGACCAAACTGAGTACGATTGCGAAGATTGAAACGGCCGAATTGATGTTCAAATAAACCTGACAGGAGATGGACGTCAGCACGGACATGACTCAAGTTTGGATCTCCAAAGAAAGTAGAAACAGGCACGTCGATAGGCCGTTCCTGAAACGAGGGAATGCCGCGATCGGCGGTTCGCCCATCATGAAAATATTCGTAGTTGATATTGATGTGTGTGTCTGTGCTCGGAGCGATGCTCAGCGTAGGATTTATTCCGTAACGTTCGAGACCAACAAAGCGCCGGAAACTGTCAGAGTTTTCGTAAACTCCGTTCAGGCGCAGCGCGACTTTGTTGTTGAGTGGTTGTGAAACATCGCCGGTGACGCGCCGGTTGCGATACGAGCCGCCCTGGAAAGTGACCTCGCGAAACGCCGCGAAGCCGGCCTCCTTGGTGACACGATTAATGACCCCACCGCCGCCGCCACGTCCAAAGATCATTGCGTTCGGGCCTTTCAAGGCTTCAATGCGGTCCACGTTGTAAAGGTCGCGGTAGTATTGAACGTCGTCGCGCACGCCATTCAGATAAAAATCAGCGCTTGAACTATTGCCGCGCATGATTAGTTGATCACGATTGTTCTCGCCCTGGTGCGCGGAAATACCGGGAATGTAATTCACCACGTCGCTGATGCTTTGGAGCGACTGGTCCTTGATCTGATCTTTGGTCACGACTGCGATCGATTGCGGCGTATCACGCAGCGGCGTCAGCGTTTTGGTGGCACTCGAGATCGATTCTGTTTGATAACCATCGCCGTCGACGATCGTGACGGTTCCCGACAGCCCTGCAACCTGCAGCACGACTTCGAGCGACGTGACTTCAGTTTGTCCGATGCGAATTGTCTGAACGGTGTCGGCAAAACCGGTCATTGAGATCTTGATCAAATACTCGCCGGGCTTTAGTGAGAACGAGAACTCTCCGTTTTGGTTTGTCGTTGCCGTCGTCAGCGGGGAACCGTCGCCTCTTAATACAAGAATATTTGCATCAGCGACCGGTTCGCGGTTTTGGTCGAGCACCCGACCCTGGAGAATGTTTCGGACGAACTCGCCTTCTGAAAAACCCACCGACCAGCTGGTGAGACACAGCAAAATAAGGAGAAAGCTTCTGGTCGCGACGCGCGGAGACATGGATGACTGACCTTTCTAAGGGCTTTGAAAACTTGGCGAGCCAGTGTCTGAAATTGAAAATCGTTTTCAATTTCAGGTTAAGAGAATAGTTCGAAGTGGTGAGGGCTGTCAACTGTCAGGGAGCTCAAACTTTTAATTTGCGCCGGCTGGATTACGGTCAACGACGGGCGCAGAAACACGTGGGGAGTGAATGGGCATTCAACCACCACGCAAATTAACAGTTTGCATTACGAATTACTGTTGCACTTCAATTCAGCGGCGAGCAGAGGAATCGTTAGTTCATGGTGGCCGGTGATTGAGAAGCCCTGTCCGGCGCCGTTTGCGGTGGGACGACGCACCACATTGGTTTGTGGGCGATAGGATTGGATGAAGTCGAAATTCGCAGTCGTAATATCGCCCAGCGGATGGCCTAGATTACGCACAAGCGTGACCGCCTTGAGAAAAACTTCCGGTAATGTGACTGCCGATCCGATGTTGAGATAAACGCCACCACCATCCATTCGTCTGACCAGTTCTGCCAGCAAACGAAAGTCAGTGTGAGTTGTTGCTCCCAAATCACTTCCGCTGACTTGCGGGTGGAAATGTCCGATGTCCCCGCCAATAGTTAGGTGAACGGTGAACGGGATCTTTGCGCTGTAGGTTGCACACAACAGTGAGTAATCAGCGTGTCGCGGCGTTAACTTCAACAATGCTCGACCGGTAGCTTCACCCAAACCAATTCCGTCAGCCGCACCTTCAGCGGCCGCGCAATTCAGAAGTTTGCCGGTTTCGTCAGCGCCGCCGAAAGCCCCTTGGCCAAGGGTTGCGTCAACATCTTCCGACGTCGAACCAACCAGCGCAGTTTCGGCATCGTGCACCAGCACAGAACCATTGGCAGCAATCGCGGTGACAAAACCGCTCTTCATTAGATCGATAATGATGGGGCCAAGGCCGGTCTTGATCACGTGTCCACCCATCCCCCAAATCACAGGTTTGTTCAGTTCACGCGCGCGCCGGATGCGTTGGGCAAGCTGGCGGAGACTTTGGACAGCAAGAATGTTGGGCAGGCTCCTCAGGAAATCGTTGAGTGATGAATCAGAACTTACGGATTGCGCGAAGTCCTTTAGAGAAACTTTGCTGCGACGCGACGCAAGCGGATAAGTGGAAACCTTTTCCAGGTCGAGAGGACGAATCCCATTGTAAATGGTGGGCAAAGATTCTCTCCTAGCCAAGATAGTCCAGATCAGCAAGATCTTGTTTCCGGCCCACGGCCGCTTTATTGCGTTTCAAGAGCTCTCGCGAGATGAACGGCACTTCAACACCATCAAGGCTTGCGTACTCGCGCGATTGCCATGCTTCTTCAAACGAGACGCCGGTAATTGATGTCATCAAGTCCATTCTATTAGGCTCGACACCCAATTGTACGATCTGATCCGGAGCCGTGAAGTCTTCCGAATCAACTCCTATGTTCTGGAATCCAAAATGGGCGAGAACTTTGGTCAGTCGCGCTGCATTCTCAACCGATGCCTCAACGAAGAAGTCGATGTCTCCTGTGTAACGCGGACGACCATGATGCGCTAAGGCGAACGCTCCCACTATAACGTAACGAACTTCAAGAGCGTTTAGTAACTCGATAAACTCTCTGCGGTCTTGTTGCAGCTTCATTGGCACCCGGCAAGTGCTGATTGATTAAGGTTAGCAGTATATCTAACCGTTGGCTGGAAGAGAGTGACCTGTAAAAATCGCGATCTGATCTCTCTGCCTCAGCAAAAGATTTGAAAACCTTCTTCACCCTTTCCATGTCAGGTATTCTAGCAAACAGGTGTGACCGAAACCATGCAACCATTCGGGGCAAAGCTCGTCCCTATAGTTGCTATTCAACGCGAAAGTTGTATTTCAACTCCACCCACATCGAAACATACCGGCCGTTTCTGATAGCGGGTTCGAACTGAATTTTTCGCGCGGCCGCTTTGCAACGCTTAACTAAATCTTCGATTACTTCTTCCGGAAGATCGGTGTCGCTGATGCCGAAAAACTGTATGTCGCGGACCTGGCCAGTGGAGGTAAAGATCGAGCGCAAGGTAACCGTCACGTCGATCTTTTGTTTGCGCAGTTCATCAGGGAATTCCGGTCGTGGCTGGAACTTTATGACCAGACTTTCTCGCGGCTCCTGCTCGGTTTTCTTTTCCGGGGCGGGACGGTCGACGGCGTAAGTGAGGGAGAACGACGCCAAAACAATGGCATACGCCAAGAAAACGCTGGGGATCGTTCTACTTTGCACGCTACGAATTGGGAAGGTAACTTAATTCGGCGGGTAGTATATATCACGCCGACTTTTATCACGCCAGCTTTGTTTGACGACCGTTTCCGTTGCCGTTGCCATTTGCGTTGAGGCGGCCATTAAGCAACGGGCGGAGCACTTGTCCGGTGTGGGAGCGTCGTGAGCGAGCAACCTCTTCAGGAGTCCCGGCAGCGACTACGCGGCCACCTTGTTCGCCGCCTTCTGGACCAAGGTCGATGATGTAGTCGGCTGACTTAATCACGTCGAGGTTGTGCTCAATAACAATGATCGTGTTACCCATTGAAACCAGACGCTGCAGTACGTCGAGTAACTTGTGTACATCAGCGAAATGCAGCCCGGTGGTTGGTTCGTCGAGCATGTAGACTGTGCGGCCGGTGGCGCGTTTGGAAAGCTCTTTTGCCAGCTTGATACGTTGTGCTTCGCCGCCGGATAGGGTAGTGGCCGATTGGCCCAACTTCAGATAACCAAGACCAACGTCGAGCAGTGTCTGTAGTTTCTGCTGAATCTGCGGCAAGTTCTCGAGCATCGGCAATGCTTCTTCGACGGTCGTGTCGAGTAGTTCGGCAATCGACTTGCCTTTGTACTTCACTGACAGCGTTTCGCGGTTGTAGCGAGCGCCACGGCAAACGTCGCAAAGCACATACACATCCGGCAGGAAGTTCATCTCGATGCGCTTCATGCCATCGCCTTCACAACCTTCGCAGCGACCGCCTTTGACGTTGAATGAAAATCTTCCCGGCTTGTAACCGCGCTCGCGTGATTCGGGCAGCATTGCGTAGAGCTCGCGCAACGGGGTGAACAAACCGGTGTAGGTTGCCGGGTTGGACCGTGGTGTGCGGCCGATGGGCGACTGGTCGATCTCGATCACTTTGTCGACGTTATCCAGTCCTTCAATTGCATTGTGCGCGCCAGCTTCGACCAGCGACCCATAAAGGTGCCGCGCGAGCGAGGGGTAAAGAATGTCACCGACGAGCGTTGATTTGCCGGAACCAGAGACCCCGGTAATCACAGTTAACAAACCGAGCGGAAAAGTGACGTCGATATCTTTCAGGTTGTTCGCGCGCGCGCCACGCACGGTCAGGCTCTTCCCGTTTGCTGCGCGTCGTTGCGGTGGCACTTCAATCTTGCGCGAGCCGCTGATGTACAAACCGGTTATTGATTCTGGATTGTTTGCGACTTCAGCCGCAGTGCCAATCGCGACGAGTTCACCGCCGTGTGCGCCGGCGCCCGGTCCCAGGTCGACCACATAGTCTGCGCGCCGGATCGTTTCTTCGTCATGCTCGACCACGAGCACCGTGTTACCCAGATCGCGCAAGGCTGAAAGGGTGTCGAGCAATTTTTGATTGTCGCGGGGATGCAGACCGATCGATGGTTCATCCAGGACGTAAAGCACGCCGCGTAGTTGTGACCCGATCTGTGTAGCGAGACGAATGCGTTGCCCTTCACCCCCCGACAACGTTGATGAAGCACGATCGAGCGTTAAGTACCCGAGACCTACACTGTCGAGAAAACGTAAGCGATTTTTGATTTCGCGCAGAATTTGTCCCGCAATGAGCTCTTCGCGGTCGTTCAACTTCACTGTCTCAAACGCGGAAACTGCATCAGCGATCGGAAGCGCCGTGTATTCCGCGATGCCGCGACCGCCAAGTTTCACTGCCAGTGAATCAGAACGCAGCCGGCGTCCTTTGCAATCGGGACACGCGGAAGGTGAAACAAGTTCCTCCAGCGTGATGCGCACCTTCTCGGTTGGCGATTCGTTGAGACGATCGCGCAGCCAGCGCAATGCGCCCTTCCATGGGTTCTGGTAAGTGTAAAGTCCCTGTCGAAAGGTTAACTGCCCGCTGATACCGTGAAAGAAACCATCGACAACTTCTTTTGGAAGTTTTGCGAAGGGCACCTTCAGATCAGCATTCAAATGTTTGGCAACGGCTGCGAGGGCACTCTTCAAGTAAGCACTGCCCTGGCGATCTACGGGTCCCATGAAAATCAGTTTGTCGGCAGCAATGTTTGCGTCGGGAATCAGTTTAGATGGATCGATTTCCAGAACCGTTCCCAATCCGTGACATCGTTTGCAAGCGCCGTAGGCCGAGTTGAAAGAGAACGAACGCGGCTCAAGCGGCGGCACATTGATACCGCAGATCACACAGGCCATTCTTTCCGAGTACAGTTTCTCTTCACCATCGACAACGGAAACCAGAACTGCTCCGCCGGTGAGCTTCAACGCCGTGCGTACTGACTCAGTTAACCGTTCCTTAATACCAGGTTTAATCAAAAGCCGATCAACGACGGCTTCAATCGTGTGGTTGCGTCGCTTATCCAGGCGAATTTCTTCGTCGAGCGACAACAGTTCATTGTCGACGCGCGCTCGCAGAAATCCTTCTTTCGCGAGTTTTTCCAGCTCTTTCTTGAATTCGCCTTTGCGACCGCGGACGATCGGCGCCAGGATCATTACTCGCTCGCCTTCAGTTAATCCCAGGACGTTCTGAACGATTTGTTCGACACTTTGGCGGGTAATTGCCGCACCACACTTGTGACAGTGGGGTAGCCCAATCGACGAAAACAGCAAACGCATGTAGTCGTAGATTTCAGTTACCGTGCCTACCGTCGAGCGCGGACTTCGTGAAACAGTTTTCTGTTCGATGGAAATTGCGGGCGATAGACCATCCACCGAATCAACATCCGGCTTCTCGAGTTGATCCAGGAACTGGCGCGCGTAAGCCGAAAGAGATTCGACGTAACGCCGTTGTCCTTCCGCGTAGATAGTGTCAAAAGCCAGTGATGATTTGCCTGAACCGGATAGTCCGGTGATTACGGTGAATTGGTCGCGGGGAATGTCTACATTGATATTCTTGAGGTTGTGCTGGCGCGCGCCTCGGACTGTGATGCGATCAATTCCCATTGGCTGAAAACGGTTTGAACTTTTAACTACGTGCCACGGATCCGAATCTCGCCGGGCAACGAACCAGCCATTTTAACCATCCGCTCCGACTTCGGCAAACGGCAAAGAAGATTCATATGCGGGAGCCCTTACTTGCTGTTGAGTGCCCTCCGAGCCGAGATAGTCTTCAGCCACAATCAAAGTTAGAATGCGGTGCGTGAACCTGCCTAACGCATTGACGATGCTCCGCATCTTTATCGTCCCGCTGTTAGTTGTGGTACTGCTCACTCCCTTTTCCGAAAGTTGGTTTGGTCTACCGCGACACATACTGGGTGTTGCGCTGTTCCTGGGGGCGGCATTGACCGACTATCTTGATGGCCACCTTGCGCGCAGTCGTAATCAAGTTACTCGACTCGGCCAGCTGCTGGATCCAATCGCGGACAAACTTCTCATTTCGGCAGCGCTGATCTCATTAGTGGAAAATCAACTCGCGCCAGCGTGGGCAGTTGTGATCATCATCGGGCGTGAGTTTGCAGTGACTGGATTGCGCTCGATTGCCGCGACTGACGGCGTAGTGATCTCCGCATCCAGGATGGGCAAGTTCAAAATGGGGATGCAGGTTCTGGCGGTGGCGCTATTAATTGTTTCGAGCGTGGCGGGCAAGCCACCGGTCGGGAACTTTGGTCAGCCTTTTCCCGCGATCGAGTTTTGGACAGTTCCGGAGTTGCGCACGGCCTGGCAGCACTTATTTGGCCCCGGAGATATGACCTCCAACGATTGGCAGGTCCTTTTATATACAGTCGGCCGCGCAATGCTCTGGTTGGTGGTCATTTCAGCCTGCCTGTCGATGTACGGATACTTCAGGTCGTTTTACCAGAACGTTGTTTCACGAACGCAGGCGGTCAGGTCAACTGAAACAGGACGTGCGGCCGCGTTACGCGATTAGAAATTGTCTCCAAACGCCTATTAATTCCTCTTCTGATTGAAGTTTTACGTGCTGCTCACACCGTGAAATTTCAGGTCTTAGTGTTAAGATATCTGCAATCCTGAGTGCGACTTGCGTTTTGCCATGCGGATTGTTAGTATCCGCATTTTGTCGGAATGCGCTATTTGCACTCTATAGCGAGCCGGCGTAGCTCAGTTGGTAGAGCATCTGATTTGTAATCAGAGGGTCGGGGGTTCAAGTCCCTTCGCCGGCTCCACTAAGCACTTGGCAATTAGGCAGGGGTGGTCGAGTGGTTAATGGCACCGGGCTGTAAACCCGGCGGGCTAACGCCCTACGTAGGTTCGAATCCTACCCCCTGCACCAAAGGGATTGCCGATTTTCAATTGCCGATTGCCGATTGAATAACGTTCGCGATTCAACGTTCTAATCGGCAATTGAAAGTTGGCAATCGGAAATGACGGGCGGGTGTAGCTCAGTTGGTAGAGCATCAGCCTTCCAAGCTGAGGGTCGCGAGTTCGAGTCTCGTCGCCCGCTCCAAGAGTAAGGCTGAAGGATGAAGGCGGAAGGATGAAGTAAGTTTGGCGATTAAAGTTTTCCTTCATCCCTCAGCCTTCATCCTTGAGTTAGCCCGCGTAGCTCAGGGGTAGAGCGCCTCCTTGGTAAGGAGGAGGTCATGAGTTCAAATCTCATCGCGGGCTCCAGAATGCTAAGTGCTGGGTGGTAATCTGACAGTTTATTAAAGAGGCCAATTAAGAATGTCCAAAGAAAAATTTGATAGAAGCAAGCCGCACGTGAACATCGGAACGATCGGGCACGTGGACCATGGCAAGACGACCTTGACGGCGGCGATCACGAAGGTGCTGGCGAAGCATAATCCGAAAGTGCAGTTCGTGGCCTTTGATCAGATCGACAAAGCGCCGGAAGAAAAAGCACGAGGTATCACGATCGCGACGGCGCACGTGGAGTATGAGACGGCGAACCGTCACTACGCGCACGTGGACTGCCCGGGGCACGCCGACTACGTGAAGAACATGATCACGGGCGCGGCGCAGATGGACGGGGCAATCCTGGTGGTGGCAGCCACCGACGGGCCGATGCCGCAGACGCGCGAGCACATTCTGCTGGCGCGCCAGGTAGGCGTACCGGCGATGGTGGTGTTCATGAACAAGGCGGACGCGGTGGACGATCCGGAACTGCTGGAGCTGGTGGAACTGGAAGTGCGCGAGTTGCTGAGCGCCTATGAGTTTCCGGGCGACGACATTCCGGTGATCAAGGGTTCGGCACTGAAGGCGCTGGAAGGTGACCCGGAATGGGAGAAGACGGTGGACGAGCTGATGGCAGCGGTCGACAGCTACATCCCGACGCCGACGCGCGACGTAGAGAAGCCGTTTTTGATGCCGGTGGAAGACATCTTCACGATTCAGGGACGCGGCACGGTGGCCACGGGCAGAGTTGAGCGTGGCAAGGTGAAGGTGAACGAGAACGTCGAGATCGTCGGTATTCGCGACACGAAGACGACGGTAGTGACGGGCGTGGAAATGTTCAAGAAGTTGCTGGATGAAGGCGTGGCGGGCGACAACGTAGGCTTGTTGCTGCGCGGCGTTGACCGCAAGGACATTGAACGGGGACAGGTAATTGCGAAGCCGGGTTCGATCACGCCGCACACGAAGTTCAAGGCAGAAGCCTACGTGCTGACGAAGGAAGAAGGCGGCCGGCACACACCGTTCTTCACGGGCTATCGCCCGCAGTTCTACTTCCGCACGACGGACGTGACGGGAGTGGCGCACCTGCCGCAGGGCGTGGAGATGGTGATGCCGGGTGACAATGTGGCGATGGAGATCGAGTTGATCGCGCCGATCGCGATGGAGAAGGGGCTGCGCTTCGCCATTCGTGAAGGTGGCCGCACGGTCGGAGCCGGCACGGTTTCAGAAGTTGTTGAATAAGACGAACTTGGTACTTTGAACTTAGTACTTGGCGGTTGAAGCTGCCAACGTTGAATTGAAGAAATCAAAGTACCAAGAACAAAGTACAAAGATCGGGATTTAGTAATATGCCACGCGATAATATTGTTCTTCAGTGTAGTGAATGCAAAAGTCGCAACTATACGACGACCAAGAATAAGAAGACCACGCCTGATCGGCTTGAGTTTAGTAAGTTCTGTCGCCGCTGCCGCAAACACACTGATCACAAAGAAACCAAGTGACACATTGCCGAGTGGCAATTGCCAATTGCCGATTCGAGAGGCGACTGGAGCTTGAACGCCATTTGGAAATCGGCAATCGACAATCGGCAATCGTTACAGGGGCATAGTGTCAACGGTTAGCACGTCGGTCTCCAAAACCGAAAGTCCGGGTTCGAATCCTGGTGCCCCTGCCAGTGAAAGTAGTAAGTAGGTCGTCGAAAGCATGGCTGATATAGAAAACACAGACTCATCGATTCCCGCTCCGCGAGCGGCGCGATTTGGCGAAGGCGTCGAAGGTCGCAGTGCGCGCAAGGAGCGTGGTCTGAGTGGATCGCGAACGAGCGCATTTGGTCGCATGGGGCAGTTTCTGCGTGACGTGCGCGCGGAAATGAAGCGCGTCTCCTGGCCGTCGCTCATCGAAGTAAGAAATACAACGATTATCACACTGGTTGCCGTTATCTTTTTCGCGGTTTACCTGTTTCTGGTTGATCGCATCTGGGCATTTTTACTGTCGCAACTTAATCACCTTCTCAACTGGTTGACCGGGGCAGGCTGAGCGCAGAAAGCAAGATCATGCAGCATTGGTTCATACTTCATACGTATTCCGGTCACGAGAAAAAAGTTCGCGACAGCCTGGAGGCCCGCATTCGCGACATGGATCTCCAGGATGAGATCACAAAAGTGCTGGTGCCGACTGAAACCGTGGTCGAAATGCGCGGCAACAAGCGAATTGAATCGTCGCGTATGTTTTATCCGGGTTATGTGCTGGTCCAGCTCGAATGTGATGAGCGGGGTCACATTCCCGATCATGTGTTTCACCTGATTAAGTCGACACCGAAAGTGACCGGGTTTGTCGGTGGGCATAATCCGACACCGTTGACGCCGCAGGAAGTCGATCAGATTGTGAACCAGCAGGCGGAAGCCGCGGAAAAGCCAAAACCGAAGTTTTCCTATTCGGCTGGCGAAACAGTTCGTATCAAGTCTGGCCCATTCCAGAGTTTTACGGGCAAAGTTGAAGAAGTTAACGAAGACAAATCCACGCTGAAGGTCACGGTAACGATCTTCGGAAGGTCAACTCCAGTCGAGTTGAACTTCCTCGACGTGGAAAAAGTGACGTTTGCAGAGGAAGAATGAGGAGCATTGCCGATTGCCGAATGCCAATTGCCAATTGAAAGCAGGTTCGCGGTAGAACGCCGATCGGAAATTGGCAATTGGAAATCGGCAATAATAGAGTTGGCAATCGAAAATTGGAAATAACACGATGGCTAAGAAGATAACAGGCTACATCAAATTGCAGGTTCCGGCCGGTAAGGCGAACCCGGCGCCCCCGATTGGTCCGGCGCTCGGCCAGCACGGCGTCAACATCATGGAATTCTGCAAAGCGTTCAACGCGAAAACTGCGCAGATGGATCCGGATCTGAAGATCCCGGTGGTAATCACGGTTTATGCGGATCGCTCGTTCACGTTTGAAACTAAAACGCCGCCGGCAGCCGACCTGTTAAAGAAGGCGTCTGGCATCGCGAAGGGTTCGGGTAAGCCGAATCGCGAGAAGGTGGGCACGATTTCAAAAGCGAAGATTGAAGAAATTGCAAAGACCAAGTTGCAGGATCTCAATACGACCAGTTTGGAGTCGGCGATTAAAACGATCTCAGGTACTGCCCGTCAGATGGGACTGACGATCGAGTAGTTTTCGATTTCTGATTGCCAATTGCCGATTGTGCGTTGGCTAGGAAATCTTTGAGAGGGAGGGATAAGCCAAAGCGGGAGCCGAAATCGGCAATCGCCAATTGGCAATTTGGAAATCCCGTTCGCACCTCAGGAGTTAAAAGTTGAAAAAGCACGGAAAGAAGTACAACGCCGCGGCCGCAAAGGTTGAAGAGGGTCGCAAGTACAATCTGGAAGAGGCGGTCGCGAAAGTTAAAGAAATCGCTTTCGCAAAGTTCGATGAAACTGTTGAGCTTACCGTCTGGTTGGGAGTCGATCCGCGTAAAGCCGATCAACTCGTGCGTGGCACGATCGTTCTGCCTCACGGCCTCGGTAAATCAAAGTCAGTCGTAGTCATCGCGCAAGGCGACAAAATCAAAGAAGCCGAAGAGGCTGGTGCTGATTTTGTCGGCGGCGAAGACATAGTCGAAAAGATTAAGGGCGGTTGGCTTGATTTCGACGCTGTTGTTTCTACGCCCGACATGATGCGTTTAGTCGGTGGACTCGGAAAAGTGCTCGGCCCTCGCGGCCTGATGCCTAACCCGAAGACCGGCACGGTCACGTTTGACGTGAAGACAGCCGTTAAGGAAACCAAGGCAGGCAAAGTTGAATACCGCGTCGACAAGACTGGCGTGATTCACGTTCCGGTCGGCAAGATTTCTTTTGAGGCCGACAAGCTGCGTGACAATACCCGCATGTTGTTGGAAGCAGTCGTGAAAGCCAAGCCATCAACTGCCAAAGGAAAATACGTCAAGAAGGTCAACCTGGCGGCGACGATGAGCCCGGGTGTTTTACTTGACGAAGCGGCTTACGCGAAGTGAGGAGCTAACAAAGATGAAAAGCAAAGCACAAAAACAAAAAGATTTGGAAGCTCTCACAGAGCAGTTTAAGAACGCCAAGGCGGCTATGCTGGTCGGTTTTCAGGGCATGACCGTTCCCAAAGATCAGGAATTGCGCAACCAGCTGCGGGAAGCCGGTGTTAGTTACGAAGTAGTGAAGAACACCCTGGCGCGCAAGGCAGCCGCAGGTACAGATCTCGAAAAGGCAGTCGACCAGTTCAAAGGCGTGACTGCCGTGGCACTTACGACTTCTGATCCGGTGAACCTTTCGAAAGCAATTAGCAAGTTTACGAAGGCAAACCCGGACATTTTCAAGTTCAAGGTTGGTATCGTTGAAGGCAGCGTTGTCGCGCTGAAGGACGTAGAAGCGATTGCAAGCTTGCCTTCGAAGGAAGAATTGATTTCCAAGGTTATGTTCCTGCTGAATGCGCAGGCACAACGACTGGCTACTGTGTTGTCGGCAGTGCCACGAAACCTGGCAATCGTCGTCAAGCAGGTCAGCGACCAAAAGGCCGCTTAGGATTTCGGATTGCGGAGTTCTCAGTTCGGCAATTCCAATCGCAATCGTAGAAGAAGAAGGGGTTGGGCAAACTCGGAGCGCAGCTAATCCGCAATCCGAAATCCCCAATCCGCAATCGTAGTAGGGCGCGAAAAACGAGCGCAGCGATGGTCAGATCGCCGAAGCGCTTCGGACAGTTTCCCAGTCGGATGCAACGACAAAGAAAAGGTCCCGTGGGTTCTCCTGCTGCATAACGTAAACACAGCAACAAAAGAACCCTTTTAGGAGGATGAGGTAAATCATGGCACTTTCAAATCAGGAAATAGTAGATGCTCTGAAGGAAAAAAGTCTTTTGGAAACTTCTGAGCTCGTGAAGATGATCGAGGAAGCATTTGGCGTCTCAGCGGCTGCGGCTGCCGTCGCTGCTGCTCCTGCAGCCGGTGCGGCTGGTGGTGGTGATGCTGCGCCAGCGGAAGAGAAGACGGAATTCGATGTGATCCTGCAGGCTGCCGGCGGCAACAAGATCAATGTGATCAAGGTTGTTCGCGAAGTGACTGCATTGGGTCTGAAGGAAGCGAAGGATCTCGTCGAAGCAGCCCCGAAGCCGGTTAAGGAAGGCGTCTCTAAAGAAGAGGCCGAAACTATCCGACAAAAACTCGCTGATGCGGGTGCGACAGTCGAAGTTAAGTAAAACTGTCCAAGGTCCAAAGTCCAACGTCCAAAGTCTGTGGCTCGTACCCTGACTTTGGACATTGGACCTGAGACTTTGGACGTTGTTGGCTTGACACTCGTAGGCTTGGTGATTAAGTTAAGAGAGTATTGAGGCGCTGGCGGTATTCCAAAAATTTCGATTAGAAATGAACCGCTTTTTTAAGGAAAAGCGGTCAGGGCATTTTACGCTCTGACCGCCTATTTGCGTCTCCGGAACATTTCCGACTGACAAATGCCAATTGCCGAATAGCAATCAGGCCAAATCGGAAATCCACAATTGACAATCGGCAATATTAAGGAACCTCTCATGCAAGGAAATCTGCTTCAATCAGCAAATACAGGTTTAGGACGAAGGACGAGTCAGGCGCCGGAGCGCGTCGATTTCTCGAAGATTTCGACGGCGGTGCGCATCCCCAATCTCATTGAGATTCAAAGGGAGTCGTATAACCGTTTCCTTCAAATGGACTTCCTGCCCGAGGAGCGCGAGAACACCGGTCTCCAGGCCGTGTTCCAATCAGTGTTCCCGATTTCGGACTTTCGCGGGACCGCCACGCTGGATTTTGTCGAGTATCAAATCGGCAACTGGCAGTGTAAGTGCGGACGTCTTGAAGGTCTGAACTACCTGCGCGCGAATTGTAAGCATTGCGGTTCGACCATCAAAGTAAATCCGCTGGCTGCCGGTGAAACGCTCTGCCACAAGTGCGGTACGTTCAACTCCGTGCGCCCGCAACTTTGTGAAAACTGCGGTGAGCCCGTCGGTCTGAAGCACAAGCACGATCAGCAAGAGTGTCAGGAACGCGGCATGAGCTACAGCGTTCCCCTCAAGGTCAAAATTCGCCTGACCGTTTACGACAAGGATCCGGAAACGGAAGCGCTTTCAATTCGCGACATTAAAGAAGAGGAAGTGTTCTTCGGCGAAATCCCGCTGATGACAGACAACGGTACGTTTATCATCAACGGTACCGAGCGCGTCATCGTTTCGCAGTTGCACCGTTCACCCGGCGTCTTCTTCAAACGCGGGGCTGTCTATATCGCCAAGATTATTCCGTACCGCGGTTCCTGGGTCGAATTTGAATACGACCAGAAGAACTTGCTCTACGTCCGCGTTGGCAAACGCAAATTCCTCGCGTCGATTTTCCTGCGCGCACTTGGCCTCTGGTTTGGCGTGGAAAACACTGGCCAGCTCGCCAAGAGCGATGCCGCGCTTGAAGATCGCGTGAAGAACGCGTCTTTCGCTGACGAAGACATCCTGCGCGCGCTTTACATCACCGATGAGATTCGCGTCGAGGACGGCCGCTTGATGATTCAAGTGCCGAAAGAAGGACCCACCAGCCTGGTCGGCATGAAAGTCGACTTCGATATTAAGGGTCGTGGACCGGATCCAATTGTGCGCGCCGGCAAGAAGGTGACCGGTTCAGCACTGGAGGCCCTGCGTAAAGGCAACTGGGAAGAAGTTGAGATCGAAACCTCGCAGTTCGAAGGTGCCTACGCGGTTTCCGACATCATTAATAAAGAGAGCGGCGAAGTAATCCTTGAAGCTAACAATGAAATCACTCCAGCGAAATTGCAGGAGATCATTGAAGGCGGCATCGAGAGCTTCCGCGTTTTCTTCCCTGAGCGCGACGACATTGGTTCGATTCTGTCGCAAACGCTGAAGAAGGACGTCATCACCAAACCGGTCGACGCCTTGCTGGAGATTTACCGCAAGATGCGTCCTGGCGATCCGCCGACAGTGCAAACTGCCTACAAGTTGTTGGAAGCGATGTTCTTCGATCCGCGCAAGTTTGATTTCTCGCGCGTCGGCCGTCTGAAGTTCAACATCAAGATGGGCAAAACCGAACGCGAGCGCATCGATGATCCGCTTCTGTCGGCCAAGGATTTTTACGAAGTCGTTTCTTACGTGTTGAAGATGCGTAAGAACCCGTCTGAGTATCAGGCCGACGACATCGACCATCTTGGCAACCGTCGTGTGCGCGCCGTTGGTGAATTGCTGGAAAACCAGTTCCGCATCGGTCTTGAGCGCATGGAACGCGCGATCAAAGAGAAGATGTCGATTCACCAGGAAATGCAGACCACCATGCCGCGCGATTTGATCAATGCGAAACCGGTGACTGCTGCGGTACGTGAGTTCTTTGGTTCGAGTCAACTTTCGCAGTTCATGGACCAGACGAACCCGCTGTCAGAAATTACGCACAAGCGTCGTCTGTCCGCACTGGGACCGGGTGGTTTGTCTCGTGAACGTGCCGGATTCGAAGTTCGTGACGTTCACCCGACTCACTACGGACGTATTTGTCCGATTGAGACACCTGAAGGTCCGAACATTGGTTTGATCTCCAGCCTGTCGTGCTTTGCGCGCATCAATGAGTTCGGTTTCATCGAGGCGCCTTATCGCAAGGTTGTCGAAGGCAGTGTGGTTGAGTATGTCCGCGTGCTGAACGGTGGCGACACCAAACTCAAGCACGGCGAACACCTACCGCTTGAGGAAGTCGAGAAGATCAATAAGAAGGTGGCGGCATCGGGCCGCAAGGCTGAATTCGAACCGTGGCCGTTCTACCTGACCGCGTGGGAAGAAGACAAGCACGTGGTTGGTCAGGCAAACATTCAGCTCGACGAAACGGGTTACATCGTTAACGAACGCAACGCGGCGCGAAAAGCCGGCGAGTTCATCCTGGCATTGCGCAAGGACATTGAATACGTCGACGTCTCGCCGAAACAACTCGTCTCCGTGGCCGCCTCGCTGATTCCATTCCTCGAAAACGACGACGCGAACCGCGCGTTGATGGGTTCGAACATGCAACGCCAGTCAGTGCCGTTGCTGCGCGCCGAAGCGCCGTACATCGGTACCGGTATGGAAAAGACTACCGCTCGCGATTCAGGTGCGGTAGTGGTGGCAAAACGCGACGGGGTGGTCGATTACGTCGACTCTGAACGTCTCATTATCAAGGCCGATCACAACGTAGACGGCACCATCTCTCGCGAGGTGACTGCCGACATCTACACGTTGATCAAGTTCAAGCGTTCGAACCAGAACACCTGTATCAATCAACGACCCATCGTCCACGTCGGTGAGCGAGTTCAAAAGGGACAGGTAATCGCGGACGGTCCATGTACTGACCGCGGTGAGTTGGCCCTCGGTCGTAACGTTCTGGTCGCGTTCATGCCATGGCGCGGTTACAACTTCGAAGACGCGATCCTGGTTTCCGAGCGACTCGTGAAAGAGGATTACTACACCTCGATTCACATTGAAGAGCTCGAAATCGAAGCACGCGACACGAAGCTGGGCCCAGAAGAAATCACCCGCGACATTCCGAACGTCGGCGAGAACATGCTGCGCGATCTGGATGAGAGCGGAATCATTCGCATCGGCGCCCAGGTCAAGCCAGGTTCGATTCTGGTGGGCAAAGTAACGCCGAAGGGCGAAACCCAGCTGACCGCGGAAGAGAAACTGCTGCGCGCAATCTTCGGTGAAAAGGCCGGCGACGTTAAAGACGCTTCGCTTGTTTCACCTCCGGGTATCGACGGCACAGTCGTTGACGTCCAGGTCTTCACCCGCAAGGGACAGGAGAAGGACCAGCGGTCACTTGCGATCGAGCAGGAAGAAGAAGATCGCCTGCGTCGTGACCTTGAAGACGAAACTCGCATACTGCGCGAACAGCGCGATCAGCGAATTTACGAACTGCTCGAAGGTCGGAAGCTTTCTACCGACTTAACAGATCATCGTGAAGTCGTGATTCAGAAGAATGTAACGATCACGCGTGAAATGCTGCAGGGAATCGAAGCAAAGGTGCTGCGTAAAGTGCAGATGGCCTCTTCACGTGTTGATGTGGGTGCGGAAATCAAAGAGTACGAGGATCGCACTGAACGTCAGATCAAGATTCTTTCTGATATTTACGAAGAGAAAATCGCGAAACTGCGTCAGGGCGACGAACTCGCTCCCGGCGTTATCAAGATGGTTAAGGTCTTTATCGCCATGAAGCGCAAGCTTTCCGTGGGTGACAAGATGGCCGGTCGTCACGGTAACAAGGGTGTGATTGCCCGTATCCTTCCGGAAGAAGACATGCCCTACCTGCCGGATGGTACGCCAGTCGAGATTGTGCTCAATCCGCTGGGCGTCCCTTCACGTATGAACGTTGGTCAGATTCTGGAGACGCACCTGGGCTGGGCCGCGCGCGTGCTTGGGGTCCACTTCGCTACGCCGGTTTTCGACGGCGCGCTTGAAAGTGAAATCAAGGGCAAACTCAAAGAGGCAGGTAATCGTGCCACCGAGTTGGGCATACCGGAAATCATCAACGAGTCGGGCAAAGCGATTCTTTACGATGGACTTTCCGGTGAACCGTTTGAGCAGAAAGTGACGGTTGGCTATATCTACATGTTGAAACTGTCGCACCTGGTCGACGACAAGATTCACGCTCGCTCGATTGGGCCGTACAGCTTAATCACGCAACAGCCGCTCGGTGGCAAGGCGCAATTCGGCGGACAGCGCTTCGGAGAAATGGAAGTGTGGGCGCTGGAAGCATACGGTGCGGCGCACATTCTGCAGGAGTTGTTGACTGCCAAGTCAGACGACGTAGCTGGGCGATCGAAAATTTACGAGGCTATCGTCAAGGGCGAAGCGGATTTCGATCCGGGTCTACCCGAGTCGTTCAACGTTCTCGTTCGGGAACTCCAGTCGCTGTGTCTCGATGTTGAGTTAATCAACAAGAAGGTGGCCGGAAATGGCGAAGTCACTGAAGAAGGTATTGGCGAAGCGCTGATTACGAGCGCGGCGGAGTAATAACCTGTCCAAAGTCCAACGTCCAATGTCCAAAGTCAAAATGGCTTAGCGGACATTGGACCTTGGACGTTGGACTTCGGACTCATTCGGAGAAAATAAAGTGTTTCGATTTCAACAAGAGAAGACGCAATTAGCTCCAGACTTTGAAGCGATCAGAATCTCTTTGGCTTCGCCGGAAAAAATCCGGCACTGGTCACATGGGGAAGTGACCAAGCCAGAGACGATTAACTACCGCACGTTCAAGCCGGAACGGGACGGCCTTTTCTGCGCGCGCATCTTTGGACCGGTAGCCGACTGGGAATGCCTCTGCGGAAAGTACAAACGCATGAAGCATCGCGGCGTGATCTGCGACAAATGCGGCGTGGAAGTGACGCAGGCGAAGGTGCGTCGCGAACGCCTGGGTCACATTGATCTAGCAAGTCCGTGTTCGCACGTTTGGTTCTTCAAAGGCCTGCCTTCGCGCATTGGTCACTTGCTCGACATTCCCCTGCGCGAACTCGAAAAGGTCCTCTACTTTGAATCTTACATCGTCATTGATCCAGGCGATGTTACCGGGATCAAAGAGCGCGAGTTGTTGTCTGATGAGCGTTATCGCGAACTCGTGCGTGATTATCCGGCGCAGTTCGTCGCTAAGATGGGCGCCGAAGCAATCAAAGAATTGTTGTCGATGGTGAAGGTAGAAGAGCTTTCGGTTGAACTCCGCAAGCGCATGAAAGAAGAGACCTCGCAACAAAAGAAACTGAAGTATTCGAAGCGCTTGAAAGTGGCGACCAGTTTTCTTAAGTCCGGCAATCGTCCGGAGTGGATGATTCTGGACGTGATTCCGGTTATTCCACCCGAGTTGCGACCGCTGGTGCCTTTGGATGGTGGACGTTTTGCGACTTCGGACCTTAACGACCTCTATCGCCGCGTTATCAACCGCAACAATCGTCTGAAGAAACTGATGGAGCTGCGCGCTCCGGAAGTTATCGTGCGCAACGAAAAGCGCATGCTTCAGGAAGCGGTTGACGCATTGTTTGATAACGGTCGTCGTGGCCGCGTGTTGCGTGGCGTAAACAATCGCCCGCTGAAGTCTTTGAGCGGGACCCTCAAGGGCAAGCAGGGTCGCTTCCGTCAGAACCTGCTCGGTAAGCGCGTCGACTATTCCGGCCGTTCGGTAATCGTGGTTGGTCCGGAGTTCTTTCCAGCACAGTGGGATCCGAAGCTTGGAATTCACGTGACTTGAAGTCGCG
>JADMIO011638320.1_pt1 | contig 90491 bp, 76 predicted proteins | sample 8958161 | NCBI WGS metagenome assembly JADMIO01 (sample SAMN16585339, study PRJNA669376) | soil metagenome | isolation source: Crop rotation soil | place: USA: Cullars Rotation, Alabama | collected 2011
TTCAAGTCACGTGAATTCCAAGCTTCGGATCCCACTGTGCTGGAAAGGGGATCGAGCTCGAGCAGCAGCGTGCCGGCTTCGACGAAGTGGTTGTTTTGCACATTCGGATCGATCCGCATGACGGTGCCAGTCGTGCGTGCGCTGATCGCGTGCAAATGTCCCTCGACCTGCGCGTCGTCGGTCGTTTCGAAGTGACGGCTCTGCAGCCACCACCCGGATACGCCGGCGATAGCGGCGACGAACGCGAGCACGCTGACGATTCGGGATCGGCTCCCGGTGAGGCTCTTGGCGGTCATTGGGCGAACCACTCCTTTGCGCTGACTTCTGCCGTGCCAGCGGCCCGCGCGAGGGCCAGTCTGGCGAGATTGCGATCGTGGACGCTGACGATGAGCGCCTCGTCGGCGCGTACGACCAGTTCCTGCGACTGAACGACTTCGAGATAGGTCGTGACGCCGTTCGCATACCGATCCTGGGACTGCGTCAAGGCGCGTTTGGCCAGTTCCAGGTTGCTCTGCGCGACCGTCGCGTTCGATTCAGCGGCGCTCAGGTCAAGCCACGCGACGTGGACCTCGTAGACGACCCGTGCTTCGAGGTCGTCGGACTCGGCACGGAGTCGTTGCAGTGTGCTGTCGGCCTCTGCAACCTCCGCGGCGATCCGACCGCCGGTATACAGCGGGACCGTGACTCCGGCCGCCGCCGTGTAGACGTGATTGAAATGGACGTGGTCGCCGCCGCCGCCGTAGTCCGCGGTGATGCCAACGCTGGGATGCGCCTGGGCGCGTCGAGCGCGCAGCGTGCGTTCGGCCGCTTCCGTCGCGGCTTTCGTGCTGGCGAGATCGGCGCGCAGGCGCCGCGCGCTGGCGAAGGCGACGGCCTCGTTCGCAAACCCCAGCCCACGGACCGGCAGTCTGGCATCGACAACGAAGCGCTGCTCGACGGAAAGACCGATGATTCGCGCCAGCGCCGCCCGATGCTTTTCGAATTCGTTGCGAGCCGTCACGACGCGCTGTTCGGCCGACTGGCGCTCGACCTGCGCACGAAGCGCATCGATCTCGGGTGCGACTTCGACCCGCACGCGATCGGCGGCCAGGCGTTCGAGTTCAACAGCGGATGCCAGCTGCGCGGTGGCGGTATCCAGCCGCGCCGCGCTGGTGACGACTCGCAGGAACGCCTGGCCGACCACGAACACCACCTCGTCGCGGGCATCGCGCACGTTCAGCGCCGCCGCGCGTTCGGCAGCGGCTTCGGCCCGGTAGCGATTGCGCAGATCGCCGCTGTACACCGACTGCGTCACCCGCAGCCGCACATCTTCGAAGGCGAAACCGCCGGTCGTGGGCGGGAGTCCGGGCAGCGACAATCCCACTTCACGCAGGCTCGCTTCTTCGTACACCTTTGCCGCGGTGGCGGTGACGGTCGGCAGGAGCGCAGAGAGCGCGCGCCGGCGCGCGGCGCGCGCGGCCGTCCCTGCGGCTGACGCGTCGATCAATCCGAGGTTGTACTGAAGGCCGCGCTCGATCGCGTCGGTCAGCGACAGCGTCATCGACGCATCTGTGACGGGCGCCGCCGTCACGCTACCGAGAAACGGATTCGGCAGCGACTGCGCTCCGAGCGTGGCGGTCGACGCAAAAATGGTTGCGGCCAGCAACAGCGGCCGGATGTGGGGTTCTCGTGATCGGATGATGGCGGTCATGGCACAGGCTCGCGAGTAAGAGAACAATCAGTGTCCCGAAGATTTGCCGCCGCTCTGGTCGAAGGCGCGGATGCTCAGCGCCAGGAGCGGTCCCAGCATCGCGAGGGCGCCGAGCAGCCAGAAACAATCGAGGGCGCCAGACAGCGTCGCCTGCTGTCGCACCAGTCCGCCGACGACCGCCGGGACGCGTTCCATCGCATCCGCAGTGGTGTAGCCCGCAGCGACCAGTCGCTCGATGATTCCGGTGGCGGTCGCCTGCAGCGCCGGATCGGCGCTGGTCACATGGGTCACCAGGATTGATTGATGAAACTGCGTTCGGCGCTCGAACAGCGTCGTGACGAGCGCGATGCCGACGCTGCCCCCGAGATTTCGAAACAGATTGGTCAGGCTCGACGCCTTGTTGTTCTTGCCGGGCGGCAGGTTCGAGTAGGCGAGCTGGCTGATCGGAATGAAGAGAAAGGCCAGGCCGAGCCCTTGGAGCGCCCGTGCGCCCGCCTCACGCCAATAGTCGGTGGCGAGAGTGAAGCTCGCGAAGTACCACATCGAGAGACCGAGGATCGCGTAGCCGAACATGATGAGTCCGCGGACGGGGATCCTCCGCACGAGACGCACGACGACCGGCGCGAGCAGCACGATCACGAACGCGCCAGGCCCCAGCACGAGACCCGCGTCGGTGGCGGTGTAGCCGTAGAGCGCCTGCAGCAGTTGCGGGATGAGCACCGTGCTGCCAAACAGGACGATGCCGAACAGAAAATAGAAGCTGCTCGCGAGCGCGAAGTTGCGATCACCAAGGAGACGCACTTCGACGACGGGGTCTTCGTGGCGCCACTCCCACAAGCAACCAATCGCGAGCGCCAGAAACGCGACGACCAGGAACGCGGTGATGAACGGGCTCTCCAGCCAGTCCTCGCGCTGGCCGCGATCGAGCACGACCTCGAGGCAGGCAAATCCGACCGCGACCAGCAGGATGCCGACGTAGTCCACCTTGAGGCGGCCGGACTGGCGAAGCCGTGCCACTTCGTCGCGAAACGCCGGCGGATCGGACACCAGCCGCGTGGTCAAAAACAGCGACACGAGGCCGAGCGGAAGGTTGATGAAGAAGATCCACCGCCACGAGAAACTGTCCGTAATCCAGCCACCGAGAATCGGACCGATCGCCGGCGCCGTGACGATCGCCATGCTGTAGAGGGCAAAGGCCGAGGCCCGCTGCGCGCCGGGGAAGGTGTCGACAAGAATCGCCTGCTCGACCGGCGCCAGTCCGCCCCCGCCGATGCCTTGCAACACTCGAAACGCGATCAAAAGTGGCAAGCTGGGCGCGATGCCGCACAACAGCGAACTCACAGTGAAGATCGCGACGCACGTCATGTAGTACCGCTTGCGGCCAAACACGCGGCTCAGCCACGCGCTGAGCGGCAGGACCACGGCGTTGGCAATCAAGTAGCTCGTGAGCACCCACGTGCTCTCTTCATAGCTGGTGGCGAGACCGCCGGCGATATGCGGCAGTGAGACGTTGGCGATGCTGGTATCGAGCAGCTCCATGAACGTCGCGATCGTGACGGTGATGGCGATGAACCATGGATTGATGGCCCGCGCCTGACCGGCCGCGGGCGGCGCCTGTGGGACGGCCGGCGCAAGGGCGGGCGGCGGCGCGATCGGTTGCGGACGGTCCAGCGTGATGGTCGTCATCGGTCACCAAAAAGAGACCGAACGGTCTCAACAGCAAGGGATGCTATCATAAAAGCGACCAATCGGTCTCGCATGGGGGTTGGACGCCGGAACCAGGGTGGAGGTGACGCGATGACGAAAGGCGAGCGTACCCGTCAGAAAATCGTTGCGGACGCCGCCGCGGTCTTCAACACGCGCGGCTACGCCGGCACGTCACTGGCGGAACTGATGGCCGCCACCGGCCTTACGAAGGGCGGCATCTACCGGCACTTCGGCAGCAAAGAGGAACTGGCCGCCGAAGCGTTCGACTTCACGTGGGCAGCGGCGATCGCGCGCCGCGTGCCGGAGATCGATGCCAAGGAGGACGGGATCGGCTGGCTGAGAGCGCTGATCGCGAACATCGCCACCCGACGGCCGGCCATCGCCGGCGGGTGTCCGCTCCTCAACACCGCGACCGATGCCGACGACGGCAACCCGGTGCTCCGCGCTCGAGTGACCAAGGCGCTCGACCAGTGGCTGTCGCACATCGAGACGATCGTCAAGCACGCGATCCGTCGCAAACAAATCCGGCCCGATGTGAATCCGAAGGTGGTCGCCACGCTGGTCGTGGCGACCATGGAAGGCGCACTGATGGTCAGCCGGCTGGAAAAGAGCGACGACGCGCTGCGGCGGGTGCAGGCGCATTTGAACGATTACCTCGACAGCCTGCAACCATAGCCGCCCGGAATTCGCGCGGCGCGCCAATATGGCACAGAACCTCAGTCGCCACGGGTGTCGACGGGAGTAAGCGCGGCAGCGGGAAGTACAATGTCGACAATCAACACGTCGACGTGATTCAACGGGTTACCCGCGCATTCGGACTGATCGAAGGGGCTGTCGCCGATCCTGGGTCAGCCCTCATCCACACGTTGTTCGAGCAACGTGCCGGCGAACGTCCGCATGCGATTGCGCTCGTCGCCGGCGACACCGAGGTGACCTACGGCGAGCTGAATCAGCGCGCCGATCGCTTCGCGCGGCGGCTTCGTTCGGAAGGGCTCGAGCGTGGAGCGGTCGTCGCCCTCAACCTCGGACGTGCCGTCGAGACCATCGTCGCCATCCTCGGAACGCTCAAGGCCGGCGCCGCATACCTCCCGTTGGAGCGCTCGTATCCTGATGAGCGCCTGCGGTTCATGGTCGGCGACAGCCTTGCGCAGATGCTGGTCACGGACCGGGTGCAGCACGAACGCTGCCGCACGTGGTGTCCGCGCGTGCTCGTCGTCGACGATCCGGAGCCGGTCGACGATCGCCCGGACGAGGAGCCCGCGTCACTCAACCCCGACGATCTCGCGTACGTCATGTACACGTCCGGATCGACCGGCACACCCAAGGGCGTCGAAGTGCCGCACCGGGCGGTCGCGCGGCTGGTCTGGGGATTGCGCGACGTCGTGCTCGATGCGAATCAGCGCATCCTGCAGCTCGCGCCCTTGTCGTTCGACGCGTCGACGTTCGAACTCTGGGGTGCGTTGCTTCGCGGCGGCACCTGCGTCCTCGCGCCGTTTTCGCTGCCGACCGCGACGGAACTCGAGCGGGCGCTGCGCCATCATCGGATCACGACGCTGTGGCTGACCTCATCGCTCTTCAACGCGCTGATCGATGAACAGCCGGACTGCCTGCTGCCGGTGCGGCAGCTGCTGGTCGGTGGTGAAGCGCTGTCGGCCCCGCACATCCGCCGTGCCCTGCAGGCGCTGCCGCGGACCACGATCTTCAACGGCTACGGTCCGACGGAAGGCACGACGTTCACCTGCTGCTATCGAATCCCGCGTTCTCTTGATCCGGCGCTGCAGTCGATCCCAATCGGTCGTCCGCTGGAGGGCACCGAGGTCCATCTGCTCGATGCCCGCATGCAGCCGGTGCCGGTCGGGACTGACGGTGAGCTGTTCATCGGTGGCAACGGTCTTGCGCGCGGATATCGCGGCCAGCCGGCGCTGACGGCCGAGGCCTTCGTTCCGAATCCGTTCGGACCGCCCGGGACGCGCCTGTATCGCAGCGGCGACCTGGTGCGATCTCGCGCGGACGGCACGATCGAATTTGTCGGTCGCCTGGACACGCAGGTCAAGATCCGCGGCTACCGCATCGAGCTCGCGGAAATTGAAAGTGCGTTGCGGCGCCAGCCGTCCATCAAGGACGCCGCCGTCGTTCTCGATGAGCCCACTCCGGGAGATAAACGGCTGGTCGCCTATGTCGTGGCAGACGGCGAGCATCCGGCTGACGCTGGATTCCGCGAGCCGCGCGCGCTGCGGGATGCGCTGAGGAGAACGCTTCCTGACTACATGATTCCTGCGTCGTTTGTCGTGATCGACGCCTTGCCACTCACGCCCAACGGCAAAGTCGATCGCGCGGCATTGCCCAAGGCCGTTGCGCCGGTCGCGAAGGATGCGATCCATCCCAGTGAAGCCGCAGAGGCGCTGCTGCTGATCTGGCGGACCGTGCTTGGAACGTCGACGCTTTCGATCCACGACAACTTCTTCGACGCCGGCGGACATTCGCTGCTGGCCGTCAAGCTCATGGCCCGCATTCGCGCGGAACTCAATGTCGAACTGCCGCTCCGCGAACTGTTCACACACCCGACGGTGGCCGAGCTCGCCGACTGTGTCGTCGCCGAACATTCGCGGACGCTGCGCGAGCGGCGGACGCAGTCGCCCTGGACGTATCTCTTCGAGCTGAGACCCGGCGGCGAGATTCCGGTGTTCTTTCTTCCTGGTGGCGTCGGCGGCGACGAAGAGTTTCTCGTCTACGCGCGCCTCGTCCACTTCGCGGATCCGAAGTACCGGTTCTACGGCTTCCGGCCCCGGAGCGCGGATGGTCTGCAGCGCGCGGAGGCGGTGGCCGCGATCGCCGCGGATTGTCTGTCAGAGATCAGGGCCGTTCAGACTGCGGGTCCATACCTGATCGTCGGAAACTGCATTGGCGGCATGCTCGCCATTGAGGTCGCGCGCCGGCTGCGTGAGTCCGGAGACACGGTCGGCGCGCTGGTGCTGATGGACACCAGGGCGCCGATGCCATTGGCGACGCATGGGCGCGTCGCGGGAAAACAGCTGCTTCGGAGGAAGCGCGAGCAATTCGGCTACTACCGCTGGCGGTGGACGCACCATCGCGACCGGATGCGCGAGATGACATGGGTCGAGCGGATACGCTACGGCATCGATCGTCTCGCCGCCGTCACGAAACCTAAACCGGCGGACGTCCCCGGGCAGATGTACGACGACAACCGCCGGACGTACATGCGCGCGCTCCAACAGCATCGTCCCACGGCGTATCGCGATCCGGTGCAGTTCATCGTCAGCCGGGGCCTGGCGTCGAAGAACGTCGTGGAGCAGTGGTCGCATCTCCTGACCGGCCGCGTTGACGTCCTCGAGGCGCCTGGCAGCCACCACGAGTACATCCGCACTTACGCCGAAGCGACGGCAAAGATCCTGGACGCCTGCCTCGAGCCTCGGACGTGACGGACGTGAAAGCGCCCTACGTCAGTGCAACCGCGCCCCGGGCAATATCGGCGAACGTCTCGACGACGAGCGCCCGTTCGCGGATTCTGGTGCGCGCCTTCAACGTCTCCGGGGAATCGCCCGGAAGCACCGGCACCGTGCACTGTCGCACGACGCGTCCGGTATCGAAGTTGCCGTCGACGAGATGAATCGAGACCCCGGACTCGGTCTCTCCGGCAGCGATCACCGCCTCAAACACGTGGTCTCCATACATCCCCTGGCCGCCGAACTTCGGGAGCAGCGCGGGATGCGTGTTGAGGATCCGCCCGTCGAACGCCGCAATGGTGAGCGGCCCGAGTTTCTTCATGTAGCCCGCCAGAAAGACAACGTCTACCTGCGCGTCACGGAGCGCCTGCCGAATGGCGGCATCCAATGCCGCTGCCTCAGGATGCGTCGCCGTGGACAAATGAGCCACGGCCACGCCGGCCTCGCGAGCTCGACGGAGCGCGCCGGAGCCGCTGTTGTTGCTGATCACGAGCGCCACGCGCGCGGCGATGCGGCCGTCGGCGCACGCGTCGAGGATGCTCTGAAGCGTCGTCCCTTCGTGGGACGCCAGGACTCCGATGTTCATGCGGGCTCGATGATTGTAGCCGGCCGACGGGGGTGTTCGAGCCGATCGAGGACGCCTTCGCGGCGGAGCAGGGCCATGCCGAGCCGCTGCTCGGACACGCCCTCGCGCAGGCGATAGTCGAACGTCGGCTGACCGTCGGACACGGCCGCGGAAAACTGCAACAGGGCGATCCGCGGATCGTCGCCGATCGCGCGAACGACCTCGGCGACGTGTGAGGCGACGAAGACGAGGGCGGACGGATGCGCCGCGAGGCGCGTGAGGATCGCGATCGTCGCCTCCGCCGCATCGTGCACGTTGGTGCCGCGGAACGGCTCGTCAATCACCGCCACGATCGAGCCGTGCTCGGCGAGCGCCTCCGCGAGCGCGCCGATCCGCCGGACTTCAGCCAGATAGAAGCTCTCGCCGGCGGCGAGGTTGTCGGCGATCTGCACGCTCGAGAAGAGCGCGCCAACCGGCACGAACTCCATCGACGCGGCGGGCACGCCGGCGCCGACGTGCGCGAGCAGCACCGACAGGGCGACGGCCTTCAGGAACGTGGACTTGCCCGCCATGTTGGGACCGGTCAGAAAGCAGGCGCGGACCTGATCGTCGAGCACCAGGTCGTTGGCGACGGCATTCTTCCCGAGAAACGGATGGACGAGGCCGGTGGTGCGCAATCGGGTGGACGGTCGCGGATAGCTCCAGCCGCGTTCGGCGGTCGTGACACCGAGGCTCCACATCGCATCGATGGCCCCGACGACGTGGAGCAGCCGTTCGACGTGTGTGCGCGCCTGTCCTCGTGCCGTCTGATCGAAGCGGATCGCCGATGCTGAACGCGTCGACGCGGCGAGGCGGCGAAGCTGCTGCATGTCCTTCGTTTCGAGCGTCCGGGCCATGGCGTCGCCGACACTGCGAAGAAGCGGTCCGTCGGTGCTGGCGAGCTGGCGAGCCAGGCCCGTGCAGGACGCGAACAGCGACCCGACGACCGAGCGGCCGCGCTGAACGTCTCTCAGGTAAGGTCGATACCACCTCCGCGCCCGCTTCACCGCCGGCATGTCATCGGGCAGCTGCCACGTGACGGCCAGATAGGATTCGACGTCGTTCGCGGCGGCAAGATCCAGAGCTTCGCCGAACGCCCGCGCGTGCGTCGCCAGGTATTGGTGCGCCGACTGGCACTTCAGGATGTCGGCGGCAGTGGTGGGCGGATCCCGCAGCCGATCCCGCAGGGCCTGGCGGCCAGCTCGCGATCGCGTCCGATCGATCACGCCCCACAGGGTGGTGCCGCGCGCCGTCGGCAGCGGCAGCACATCGAGGTCGTGAAGCGTCGCGAGATCAACGACCATGGGCCAATCGGGTTGACACCAGTCTTACTCAGATGTAAGACTGCTGTCCATGGGTGATCGCCGGCCGCGTCTGTTGACCCTGTCCGAGAAGGAATCGTTGATTCTCACTCTGCTCGTGGAGCAGCGCGAGCTGTATGGGTTGCAATTGGTCGCGGCGTCGAGGCGGCGGCTGAAGCGCGGCACCGTCTACGTCACGCTCGGCCGGATGGAGGACAAGGGCTACATCGTGTCGCGGCTCGAAGATCCACCGGACGAAGCCGGTGGCATGCCACGGCGGGTCTATCAGGCCACGGCGCTCGGGCGTCGCGTCCTGAAAACGTGGACCGGCGCGGTCGATCGCCTCATGCCGGGGTTTGCGCGATGAGCGGCTGGCACGTTCGGCTTCGTGCGCTGGCGGTGCGAATCCTGGATCCGCGCACGATCGAGCGGGTGATCGATCCGCTGCTGACGGATCTGCAGTGGGAGTACGACGCCGCCGAGCGGCGCGGCGACGTGTGGAAACGCCGTTGGACGCTGATCGCGGGCCACGTCGTCTTTCTGAAAACGGTCGTCTGCTGTGAAGCGGAGGGCTTGATGATCCGCTCCAGCGACTGGCCCGCGGACGATGTCGCGGCCTTGAAGCGAACGCTCGGTGCGTCGCTCGCCGCCATCGCGGCAACAACGGCGATCCTGGAACTGCCGCCGCTGCTCGGCTCACCGTCCTCCGCGGTCATCCGCTCCGATCTCCGCGCGATCCTCTATCTCATTCCGCAGGCGCTGGTGGTCGCCGTGCCGTTCGGCGTCACGGTTGGCGTCTTTTATGGCCTTCGAGGACGGAGCGCATCGCGACGGTCGGCGGTAACGCTGCTGCTCGGCACGACGGCGCTTTCGCTCGCCTGTCTGGTGATGCTGGCCTGGACGCTGCCGTGGGCGAATCAGGAATTCCGTCAGCTCCTCTTCGCTGGTGTTCCGCGAAAGGGCTTCAACGAGTTGACGCTCGGCGAGCTGGGCGAGTGCATGGCCTCGTTGCGCCAGAGCTGCGGCCCCTGGGATTCACGCCTGCTCGCGTACTCCTATCACCTCCGCTGGGCGCTCGCGTCCGCGACGGCGATTCTGTCTCTCTTCGCCTTGCCGCTGTCGCAGCGATTGGTCACACGATGGGCGGCGGCGCTTGCGGCGCTGGCCACGGTGTTTGTCTACTACACGCTGCTGTGGACCGGACGTGCCGGCGTGTTGCAACACACGCTCCCCGCGGTTGTCGGCGCCTGGCTGCCAAACGCGTTGTTCGGGCTCGCGTGGATTGTCGCCGTTGCGGCAACGAGCCGAACGAAGTCGCGGATACTACGCCTCTCGTAGCGGTTTCGGGTTGTGCGACGGCGTTGCCTTCCACGCGCCACGATGGCGTGTCAGCGTCGCGAGGACGACGGCCGTCGGTGACACACGTTCGGTGAAGTCGACCCGCACGCCTTCCTGGACGCGGGTGGGACGTTCCAGACCGAGCGCCGTCGCGTCTGGCGTCGTCGCCAGAAATTGCTCGGCATACTCGAGCGCCACGAAGCCCTTGGCCGCGGTCGCACGCAGACGACAGACAATCGGAGAACAGAGCGACAGTTCCTCGCCGTTGGGCGCGATCGCGTAGCCTGCGCCGACCTTGACGACCGGTTCATCTGGCGTCGACGTCGCGTCGATACTGACGTTCAGTCCGGTGACGATCCCAGCACGGTGCAGCGCCCGATTGTGGCGCCGAAGTGTGCCGCGGTTGTAGTCCTGTTCGACTTGAAGATCATCCGCGGTCAGCAGTTTTCCTTCGAAATAGTGGTTGCGGACCAGACCCTCGGCGGTGGCCGACGTCTGAAGGGTCGTCAGCACCCGCATCGCATCCGCGATGAACCGTTGCGCACGCGGCGGTGGTGTCCGGTAAAGCAGTTGCTCGCCGAGAAACGCAAATAGCTGGAGCAACGTCACGCCGGGGTCGGAGTCGTTGTGATCGGTCCAGTCCGGCACGACGCGCCGCAGCTCGCGCGTGAAGCCGGCGGCCAGCGACGTCAATTCCTCGTCGGTCATCCGTGTCACAGAGGTTAGCTCTCAGCAACGACGAAAGTCAGTTACACGATCGCAACGGTGTCACAAACGGCGAAGCCGCCAGAGTCAGAAGACTGACGACACTTATGCGCCAGGCCGGCGCGGTGCGAGGGTCGCCACAGCGACCAGCAGCTCCACCGGGTCGATCGGCTTGACCAAATGCATCTGAAAGCCACTGGCCAGCGACTGAATCCGATCGTGTGATCGTGCGTAGGCCGTCAGGGCCGCCGCCGGAATGCTTCGGAGCGGATCCTCCATCTGGCGAAGCGCCCGAATGAACTGGATGCCGTCCATGCCTGGCATGCCGATGTCGACGATCAGGACATCGCGCGGCTCGGTGCGGATCGCCTCGAGGGCGTCCGGCCCGCTGCGAACAGTCGTGACTGTCGCGCCGGCGCCTTCCAACACCGTCCGCAGCAAGCTCAGTGAATCCGGTTCGTCGTCGACGGCCAGGACGCGAAGACCGTCCAGGCGTGGTAACGGGTGAAGTTGTGGCGCCGCGCCCTCGCTTTCCGGGTGCTGACGCTCAGCCTGCGCCGTCGGCCGATGCACGATCATCAACGGCAACTTCATCGTAAACGTTGCGCCCTGGCCGATGCCGCGGCTTGAGGCCACGATCGTCCCGCCGTGGAGCTCGGCGAGCTCTTTCGCAATCGCCAACCCCAGTCCCAATCCGCCGTGTTCTCGCGAAAACCCCGGATTAGCCTGGCGAAAGCGCTCGAACACAAATGGGAGAAAATCCGGCGCGATGCCGGTGCCGGTGTCGCTCACTGTCACTTCCACGTGGGAATTCACCCGCGAGAGCAACAGCTGCACTCTGCCACCGCGTGGGGTGAATTTGATGGCATTCGAAAGGAGATTCCACAAAATCTGCCGGAGCCGACTGGCATCGCCCGAAATCGGCGCCGAGAGGGGCTCGATCACCGCCTCGATTCTGACGCCTTTCGCATCCGCGCCTGGTTGCACCGTGGCGATCGCCTCGTGCAAGATCGTCGGCAGATCCACCGGTTCCACCTGCAACCGAAGGCGACCGGCGACGATGCTCGAGACATCGAGCACGTCCTCGATGATCTGTTTCAGCGCGGTTGCGTTTCGCTCGACGACATCCCACGCGCCGGTCGTTTTATCGGGTGGGATCGTGCTGGTCCGCATCACCCGGGCGTAGCCGAGGACGGCGTTGAGCGGGGTCCGCAATTCGTGCGACAGCGTCGCGAGAAAATCATCCTTGAGCCGGCTCGCCTCGTTGGCCCGCTCGTACGCGCGTGCGTTCTCAACCGCGAGTGAAGCGCGGGTCGCCAGTTCGAGCGCAAACCGCACATCGTCGTCGGTGTACTCTCGCTCGGATTCGGCACTCACAAGCGTGATCGCACCGATCGTCCTGCCGTGGATGCTCAGCGGCACGCACAAATAGGATGTGAGATTGAGCGCTCGAATGATGCGAAGGTGCTCCTCGTCTCGCGCCGCCGCCTCCAGCAAGTCTTTCGGGATGCGTGACATATACCGCGGCTGCCCGGTGCGTAGCACTTCATGCACACCGCCAGGAGCATTGGGATCCGCGGGGTAGCGCTCCTCGAGCATTCGCGCGAACTCGACTTTCTTTGGATCGACGTGCGCGACGGCGATTCTTTGCAGCGCGCCACGTTGGCCGACGATGTCGACGGCACACCAGTCGGCGAGCGTTGGCACTGCCAGGTTCGCGACCGACCGCAGCGTCCGTTCGTAATCGAGCGACGAGCTGAGGACGCTTCCAGCTTGCGCGAGGAACATGGCTTGTTGACGCGCGTGGTCGGCGGCTTCGCGAGCCTGCCGCTGCTCCTCGTAGAGGTCAGCCGTCGTGAGCGCCGCGGCGGCGAGATTCGCAAGCGCCGCACCGACTTGCACGTCGACATCGCTGAACGTCACGCGTTGGTGCGAATAGAACACCATCGTGCCCGAGCGCTGACCGCGAATCGTCAAGGGGAAGACGATCATCGAGTGGATCCCTTCCCGTTTGTAGGCCTCGCGCATGTCCGCGAGCATCGACGTCTCTTGGACGTCCTCGGAGATGAGCGGCTCGGAAAAGGGCACGGACGGCGGTTGCAGGCCATCGCCGGATCGCGGAATCGCCCGAGCCGCGAAGTCATCGGTGATGCCAAATGACCGCACGATCCGCCAGACGCTGTTGCGGTCGATCCGCCATAACGCGTAGCCGTCGGCTGCGAACACGTCCCGCGCCACGTCGATCGCGGCCGAGGCGACGGCGACGGTGTCGGGAGACCCGAGAATCGATGCCGACGCAACCGCGAGGCCCATCAGCCGTCGCTGCAGTTCCTGCAGTTCGCCTTCGATCCGCCGGCGATCGGAGATGTTCCGGGCGATCTTCGAGGCACCGACGATCGTGCCGGCGTGATCTCGAATCGGCGACACGGTTACAGAGACAGGGACCAGCACGCCATCCTGACGCCTGCGGACGGTCTCGAAGTGTTCGACCTGTTCGCCCCGACGAATGTGCCGGAGCACCATGTCTTCTTCGGCGAGTCGGTCGGAAGGGATCAGAATGGTGATCGACTGCCCGATCGCGTCCTCGGCGGTGTAACCGAATAACGTTTCCGCGCCGCGATTCCACGACGTGATGATGCCGTTCAGGTCCTTGCTGATGATCGCGTCATCTGACGATTCGACGATCGCCGCAAGCCTGAGTGTCGGATCCGGGGGATGGACCGTCATAGAGGGTATGTCGGACGCCGTATGTGCACGGCAAGAATCCTACGCTGAAAGAGCGTGATCGGGCAGTGCGTGATCGGCGGGGACGAGCGCCGCCATCGCGTCGACCATCGGCACCGCTGCGCGGCAGGCACGATAGCAAACACGCCGCGGACGAGTTCTGGCGCCCTATAATCAACACCTTGTCCCTCAAGTCCGGATCCCCCGTTGGCGTGTGCGAAGACCACGTCAGTGCCGACACTGAGAACAGCAGTCTCACCGGCAAGAACTGACCGCACCTCCAATGCGGATCCTTCGCTATCCGGGCGTCCTCATCTCCATCGGTCTGCTGATCGTCGCGGGCGTGGTTGTCGCGGTTCGGGCCCGCGGTCCGCTTGTGGCCACAACGGTCGCGACCAGAACTGATCTCGAGCAGCACGTGGTCGCGAGCGGACGAGTGCGCGTGGTCACGCGCGTCCAGATCTCCGCGCAGATCGCCGGGCGCGTCGTCAGCGTCCGCGTCGTCGAGGGGCAACGTGTCACCGCTGGCGATCTCCTCATCCAGCTGGACGACGCCGAAGCGAAGGCAGCTGTGTCGCAGGCGCGGGCTTCGGTCAGTCAGGCCTCCGGCCGCGTCGACCAACTGCGGAAAGTCGGTGCGATCGTCACGACGGAGGCCTCGCGACAGACGGCGACGAACCTCGCGCGCGCCGAAGCGGAGCTGACGCGCGCGGAGAGCCTGGCGGCCACGGGCGTCCTGGCGCAGGCGGATCTCGACGAGGCGCGGCGGAACGTCGACATCGCGAAGGCGCAGAAAAGCGCCGCCGAGGCGCAGCAAGCCGCGGCGACACCGCGCGGCGTCGATTCGAGCATCGCGGTCAGCGCCCTGCTCGAGAGCCAGGCGCAGCTGGACGCCGCCCTGGTGCGACTCGAGCGGACGCGTCTCGTTGCCCCTCGAAGCGGCATCATCCTAAGCCGGGCGGTCGAGCCCGGCGACACCGTCCAGCCCGCGGCCACGCTGCTGGAGCTGGCCGCCGATGGTGAGACGCAACTCGTGATCGAGCCGGACGAGCGCAACCTTGCCTGGATTCGTATCGGCCAGAAGGCCCGTGCGTCGGCGGATGCCTATCCGCAGACGACCTTCGACGCGGAAGTCGACTACATTGCGCCGGCGATCGATCGCCAGCGCGGGAGCATCGAAGTACGGCTGCGGGTGCCCGCGCCGCCGACCATCCTCAAACCGGACATGACCGTATCAGTCGACCTCACGGTCGCTTCGAAGCGGCACGCCCTGACCGTTCCGAGCGAGGCCATTCGTGGCGCCGCAACCGCCGCGCCGTGGGTGCCGGTTGTCGCGGGCGGACGGATCGCACGCCGGCCGGTGGTGCTCGGGATTCGCGGCGAAGGGCGGACCGAGATCGTGAGCGGGCTCGAGGAAGGCACCGAGGTTGTGGGATCCACGGATCTGACCCTGACAGACGGAACACGTGTCCGCGTCGAGCGGCGGGAGCGCTGATGCCGTTTCAGTGGTTCGTCGCGCTCCGCTACCTCCGCGACGAAAAGGGACAGACGGCGCTAATTCTCGCGGCGGTATCGGTGGGCGTGAGCGTCGTGGTCTTTCTCTCCGCGCTGATCAATGGTCTGCAGTCGTCACTGATCAGTTCGACGCTCGGCTCGCAGCCGCACATCACCCTGCGCGTCCCGCGTGAGGCGCCGCGTCCGCTGGTCGAGCCGACCTCAGGGCTGGCGGTGGCGCGGTTGATTCAGCCGGCGTCGCAGCGGCTGCGCTCGATCGACCAGTGGCCGGTGGTCATGGCCGACAGCGAGCGCGTCTCCGGCGTCACCGCTGCCAGTGCAACCGTCTCGGGGGCCGGCATCGCGACGCGCGCGGATGCGCGAGCGCCGATCGTCATCCGCGGAGTGGAGCCGGACCGTTTTCTTGCGATCATCGACCTGCGCTCGAAGATGGTGCAGGGCAGTTTCGACCTCTCCGGCGGCAGCGTCGCCATCGGCTCGACGCTCGCCGCCGATCTTGGCATCAGCGTCGGCGACAAGCTGCGGATCGCATCGACCGAGGGGATCGAAGACGTGATGACGGTCGCCGGGGTCTTCGAGTTGGGCAACCAGGCCGTCGACAAGACCTGGGTCGTGACGTCGCTGCGCCATGCGCAGTCGCTGTTCGCGCTCCCAGGCGGGGCGACGACGATCGAGTTGAAAGTCGGCGACGTCTTTGCTGCTGAACGAATCGCGAGCGACATCCAGGCGCGGACCGGATTTACCGCCGAAAGCTGGATGACGTTGAATGCGTCGCTGTTGTCTGGACTGTCCGCCCAGAGCAGTTCGAAGACGATGATCCAATTCTTCGTGGTACTGACCGTGGCGCTGGGAATCGCCAGCGTGCTGATCGTCTCGGTGGTGCAGAAGTCTCGCGAGATCGGCATCCTGCGCGCGGTCGGGACCCCGCCGCGCCGCGTGCTCGCGGTGTTCCTGATTCAGGGCGGCGTCCTCGGGCTCGCCGGCTCCTTCGTCGGATCGGCGCTTGGCGCGGCGTTCGCCAAGATCTTTGAGACGATGACCAGCAATCCCGACGGGTTGCCGAGGTTTCCCGTGCAGATCGATCTGGCGCTGCTCATCTCGGCGACGGCCCTGGCGACGGGCGTCGGTCTCCTGGCGGCGCTGATTCCAGCGCGACGTGCCGCACGCCTCGATCCGGCAACGGCGATCCGTGGCAGTTGATCCGATCTTGTCGGTCGTCCAGGTCGTTCGCGAATACGGCGAGCGCGTCCGCACTCGCGCGCTCGCGGGCGTCGATCTGGTTCTGGAACCAGGAGAATTTGCCGCGCTGATTGGCCCGTCAGGGTCCGGAAAGAGCACGCTCCTCAATATCATCGGCCTGCTCGATCGCCCGACCACAGGCCGCGTCGTCCTCGCCGGCACCGATACCTCCGGCCTGGATGAGGCCGCGCTGACGGCGCTTCGCGCGCGGGTGCTCGGATTCGTCTTCCAGTTTCATCATCTGCTGCCCGCCTTCACGGCGCTCGAGAATGTGATGCTGCCGGCGTGGGCGGATGAAGGGCTGCCGTCGCGCGCCATGCGTGCGCGCGCGAGAGACTTGCTCGATGCCGTCGGGCTCTCGGATCGCGTGAACTACAAGACGAACGATCTTTCTGGGGGACAGCAGCAGCGGGTGGCCATTGCGCGCGCGCTCGCCCGCCGGCCGCAACTGGTGCTCGCCGACGAACCGACCGGGAATCTGGACACCGCATCGTCGGACGAGATCTTCGAGCTGATGCGGCGCTTCAACCGCGAGTTCGGCACCACATTCCTCGTCGTCACGCACGATCCGCGCATCGCCGATCGCTGCAGTCGCGTGATCGAACTCGTCGATGGCCGCGTGAAGACCGATCGCATTCGGCCGACCTAAGTCGCCACGCTAAACGCCCAGCGCGCGATGCCGGAGCGCGTGATCGGCGAGGACGAGTGCCGCCATCGCTTCGACCATCGGCACCGCGCGCGGCAGCACGCACGGATCGTGGCGACCGCGGCCGGCGAGGGTGGTGTCCTCGTGCTTGACGTTGACGGTGTGCTGCTCGGTCATGATCGTCGCCGTCGGCTTGAAGGCGACGCGGAAGTAGATCGTCTCGCCGTTGGTGATGCCGCCCTGGACGCCGCCGCTGCGGTTGGTGCGCGTGCGCACACGGTCGCCGTCCATGTAGAACTCGTCGTTGTGCTCGCGTCCGGTCAGGAGTGTTCCGGCGAAGCCTGAGCCGATCTCCATGCCTTTGCTCGCCGGCAGGCTGAGCATCGCCTTGCCGAGGTCGGCTTCGATACGATCGAACACCGGTTCGCCCCATCCGGGAGGACAGCCACGCACCGCGCAGGTGACGATGCCGCCGAGCGAGTTGCCTTCCTTCCGAATCGCCTCGATCGCCTCGATCATCTCGGCTGCCCGCGCGAGATCGGGGCAGCGAACGGGTGTCGCATCGACCTGCTGCCGCGTCACCGTGTTCACGTCGCTGGTCGCCGTGATGCGGCCGACGCTCGAGACCCAGGCCACGATCTCGACGCCGTAGCGGACGCCGAGCAGCTTGCGCGCGATCGCGCCGGCCGCGACGCGCCCGACCGTCTCGCGCGCGCTGGTCCGGCCGCCGCCGCGCCAGTCGCGGACGCCGTACTTGGCGTCGTAGGTGTAGTCCGCGTGGCTCGGGCGGTACTTCTCCTGCATTTCCCGGTAATCACCCGAGCGCATGTCTTCGTTGGTGACCGACAGGCTGATCGGGGTACCGAGCGTGACGCCCTCGTAGACGCCGCTCAAGATGCGGACCGTGTCCGACTCCTTGCGCTGGGTGACCAGGCTGCTTTGCCCGGGCGCGCGGCGATCGAGATCGGGCTGGATGTCGGCTTCGCTGATCGGCAGCCGTGGCGGACAGCCGTCGATGACGGCGCCGACCGCGGCGCCATGCGATTCACCCCACGTCGCCACGCGAAACAACTCGCCGAAGATGTTGGCCATGCGTATTGATGATTCTAACGTGCGCCGCTGCCAGACGCCCCGACGCGGCACGGAGGTCGCACAGTAGAATGCCGGTGCCGCATGATTGGCAGGATCGCCGTAGCCCTCGCCGCGAGAACCGCATGCTGATTGGCCATCGCCTCGGACATTACGAGGTTCTCGCGAAGCTGGGCGAAGGCGGAATGGGCGAGGTTTTTCGCGCGACCGACACCAGGCTCGGTCGTCCGGTCGCGCTGAAGGTGCTTCCGGCCGGGATGTCCGACGACCGTGAGCGGCTCGCGCGATTTCAGCGCGAGGCGCGCGCGGTCGCTGCCCTCAATCACCCGAACATCGTGACGCTGTACTCGGTGGAGGAAGCGGACGGCCTGCACTTCCTCACCATGGAACTGATCGAAGGCCAGTCACTGGCCGAGCGCATCCCCGAGCGTGGCCTTCCGATCGATCAGGTCGTGACGGCCGGGGCCGCGATCGCCGACGCGCTGACCGCGGCGCACGATCGCGGGATCGTGCACCGCGATCTCAAACCGGCCAACGTGATGCTCACCCGCGATGGCCGCGTGAAGGTGCTGGACTTCGGGCTGGCCAAGGAGGTCGGCAGCGCGGATCGTGACGATGAGACGATCGCCGCGGCGGGGAAGACGCAGATCGGCGTCGTGATGGGCACGCCCGCGTACATGTCGCCGGAGCAGCTCGCTGGCCGCCCACTCGACCATCGAACCGACATCTTCTCGTTCGGCATTCTGCTCTATGAAATGTGCAGCGGCCGCCGCCCGTTCACCGGCACGACCTCGATGGAACTCGCATCGGCCATTCTGCGCGACCCACCGCCGGCGCTCGAGCGGACGGATCTGCCGCCGGATCTCGCGCGGTTGATTCGTCGGTGTCTGGACAAAGATCCCCAGCGCCGCGTCCAGACTGCCAGAGACGTCGGCAATGAGCTTCGTGAGATCGCACGACCTGCCGCAGCGGAGACGCGGCGGACGGAGAGGGGGACATCTGCGGCGACGGCGCTGCCTTCGATCGTCGTCCTGCCGTTCGCGAATCTGAGCGCCGATCGCGAGAACGAATACTTTGGTGACGGTCTCGCCGAAGACATCATCAACGCGCTGGCGCAATTCGAAGGACTGAAAGTGATCGCGCGCACGTCGGCGTTCTCGTTCAAAGGGAAGAACGAAGACGTTCGCCAGATTGCGCAGGCGCTCGGCGTGACGCACGTGCTCGAAGGCAGTGTGCGGCGGGCCGGCGACCGGATCCGTGTGACGACGCAATTGATTGCCGCCGCCGACGGCGCGCAGTTGTGGTCGGAGCGCTACGACCGGCCGATGGCCGACGTCTTCGCGGTGCAGGACGAAATCAGGGATGCGATCGCGACGGCGCTCAAGGGGCGATTGAGCGGAACCCAGGCAAACCCGCGTCACTACACGCCAGTTCTCTCGGCGTATGAAACATTTCTGCGAGGTCGAGCGCACCTGACGCAGTTCACTCCGGATGCATGGAACCGGGCAAAGGGGCTTTTCGAGCAAGCGATCGCGCTCGACGCGAAGTACGCCGACCCGCACGCCGAGCTCGCGCTGGGGTACTTCATCTGCGGCATGCACGGGATCCGGCCGATGCGAGAGGTCGCTCCGTTGGTCCGCGCGGAGGTCGAGCGTGCGTTGGCGCTCAACCCGTCGGATTCGCGGCCCCGGTTTCTGTCGGGTGCGATCGCCCTTGTCCACGACTACGACTGGAAGGCTGCCGAAACGCATTTCGCCGCATCGATGAACGCAACCGATGTGTCAGGGCATGCGCGGTGGATTTACGCCAGTCTCTATCTTCGCGGGTTAGGACGATTCGAGGAGTCGGCCAATGAGATGGGTCGCGCCGTGCAGCACGACCCGCTCAACGCCACCTGGCATGCGATCTGGGGAGCGCACCTGATTGATGCGACACGGTTCGATCAGGCGATTGAGGAAGGTCTGAGAGCCACCGAGCTCGAACCCAACTACTTCATTGCACAGCATCTCCTTGGAGAGACGTACTGGGCGAGCGGCAAGTGGCACGAGGCGATGGCAGCGTTCGAACGCGCTTATCGGCTGGCGCCGTGGAATGCGGTGGCTGTGGCATGGCTCGCGGTCGCGCACTGGCACCGCGGCGAGCTCGCGCGGGCCGAACAACTCATCGCGGAGACCGGCGACTCGCCGCTGCCGCCCTGGGGTCGCGTGGTCTACCACCTGCTGACGGCGGATCTCGAGGCGGCGGCCGACTGGTACCAGCGCATGATCGAAGACCGCGATCCGTTTGCCCTCGTGTACGCAGAGTCCGAGATGGTTGCACCCTTGCGCGGGCATCACCGCTGGCCCGCCCTTGCGGCGCTGATGCAACTGCCAGCCGCGTCATCAGCTCCGTAACGTCCGCGATCTGCCGATCGCCTCGCCGCGTATAATCGCGTCCACCTCTGGCTCTTTCTCCGGGCACTCGGCTTGCATCTATGAGATCTCTTCCTCGCTCGGCGAAGGCGGTCCGCCTCCGCTCGCTCTTTTTTCGCGCAAGCTACGGCGAGATCTCGCCGTAGCCGACGCCCGCCCGAGTGTTTGCGCCGGCCGAGGAACGCTGACCGGTGAAAGGAGTCTGCATCGTGCGCCATGTCCTGCCGCGACCTGATCGTGAAGGGACCGTTTCAAGAGGAATTCGACGTGTCGCCGGACGGCTCGCGATTCCTGGTGCGGCGCGTGACGGCGCCGGTCCGCTAGAGATTCCCATGCTTCTGACGCGGTACCGGCAATCGCTTCTTCGGCTCATCACGCTCGTCGCTTTCTGTGGTGTCGCTCAGATGGCGTCGGCGCAGCCGTACTCGGCGCGGCAAAGCGGCGAAGTGGTGCAGCTCGAAGACGCCCGCAGCCAGACGATTGTCTCGATCCTCCCCGGTGTCGGCGACATCGCATTCTCGATGAAGGTGAAGGGGCAGGAGATCCTGCGCTGGCCGTACGCGTCGGTCGAGCAATTCAAGGCGCGCCCAGGACTGAGCGGTATTCCGTTCGTCGGCCCGTGGGCGAACCGTCTCGACGAGCAGGCGTTCTACGCCAACGGCAGGAAGTATCCGTTCGACATGGAGCTGGGGAACGTGCGCGGTGCTATTCCGATCCACGGATTTCTCACCACGACGGATCGCTGGCAGGTGATCGAGATCAAAGCGGACCAAGACGCAGCCTGGATCACGAGTCGCCTCGAGTTCTTCCGCGAACCGGCGTGGATGAAGCAATGGCCCTTCGCGCATAGCATCGAACTGACCTACCGACTAGAAAAGGGCGCGCTCGAAGTCCGGACCGCGGTCACCAACCTGAGTGCCGAGCCGATGCCGGTGGCGATCGGGTTCCATCCTTACTTTCAACTGACCGATTCACCCCGCAGTGCGTGGACCGTCTCGGTCGCGGCTCGGACACACTGGCTGCTGGCGCCGACGCACGTGCCGACCGGCGAAACGGAATCCTCAGACAGTCTTCTCGTAAACCGCCACGCCGTCGTGCTCGACGACTTCAATCTGGATGACGTGTTTTCGGATCTGGAGCGCGATACCAACGGGCGCGCGACGATGTCGGTGATCGGCAAAGCGCAGCGGCTGGATATATCGCTCGGTCCCGGCTTCCGATCGGTCGTTGTCTGGGCACCGCATCCCGAAAACCGCGGACGGGGCAGTCAGAACCTTGGTGCCACGCCGCCGGCGGGACGTGGCGCCGCGCCGCAGACGACGCAGGATCGGAACTTCATCTGCATCGAACCGATGGCGGCCATCACCGACGCGCTCAATCTCGCACAGCGCGGGCGCTACAACGAGCTTCAGAGCATTGCGCCAGGCGCCGTCTGGCGAGCGAGCTTCTGGATCAAGCCGAGTGGCTTCTGACCTCACCGATCCGGCCACTCACGATCGCTGGCCGCGACCATTTGCCTTACAGGAGTGACCGTGCGGATACGCGAACTGGCCGTCGTTTTCGGCGCCGTCGGATTTGTCGCCTCGTCGTCCGTCGGCTGCACCGGCGGGAACAGCAATGCGCCATCGTCGAACAACGGCAACAGTTCATCGCTCTCGGCCGTACGGGCGTGGACCGGGACCGTGGATATTACTGCGCAGCAATCAGGGAGCGGCACCTCGGGGTTCGCCGGATTCGTCATTCTGGAGAACTACCGACATGACACAACCGCCCACCTCGCGTTGTCGCTGACACGCGATCCATCGTCGACTGAACTGTGGACGGGAGCGGCGCAAGGCTCGGTCCACGTGCAGAACAGCAACAGCATGAATATGACCGCTCCCGAAGGCATCGTGACGTGCACGGGTACGCTGCTGTGGATCGGCGATGAGCCGCTGTTCTCAACCACCACGCGGCTGGAAGCCGCCAGCGGTGGTTCGATTCGATTGAGTCTGGGGCGCACAACGATTCCCGCGCCAGACAGCGGCACCGTCGTCTGCCCGACAACGGGCGCGATCTTTCCGACCACCGATCCCAATTCGCCGTTCGCGCCGATTGACCTTCTCTCGGGGTTTGCGATGACGCCCGTCGTGACCAACGGCAACCTGTTCGCCGCAGCGACACTCAACGGCGACAGTGGGATCGGCGGCTTTGTCGCGGGGCCGGCGCGGATCGCGTACTTGATCACCGTGAATCTCAACGCCGTGCCGTAAGGCAGCAGCGCCGGGATTGTGCCGGTCGCGCTAGAACGTCTTCTGCGCTTCGAGATTCGCGAGCACGTCCTTGCGGTCGCGCCACATCGGACGCATTTCCTTCTTCGACAGCAGCCGCATCTGATCGCCGACGTGCGGCGAGCCTTCCTTCGACCAGTTGCCGTAACTGAGCATCACTTCGGCGTGCTGCGGCACCGAGAATTCGACGATGGCGTAGAAGGAGTCGCCGTAGTTGCCTTCGGCGGTGCCGTTCTTGAAGGGCGTGATGTTGACGGTGCGGATCGCGCCCATCGGCGAGGGCGCGCCGTTACCCGGCACGTCAAGGGTGCCGCGGCGGAAACGCATCACCTCGCCCCACGGCACGTTGAGACGTTTGTACTCCGCCTCGATCTCGCCGGCGACCTTGTCGAGCAGCGCCACCGCCTTCGCCGGATCCTTGAACCCGCGCGGCGTCGTGAGCGGTTTCTTGTCGTCGGTCGGCGTGACGAAGCCGCCGATCGCGCTGAAGTCCTGCCGCGCGTCGGTCATGAAGCGGTAGAAAAGCAGCATGCCGTCGCTGGTCGTTTCGGCCTGGCGGTCCCATTTCGCCAGCACGTCGGCGGCGCGCTTCGCACGATCGGTGCCGAGCTGTCGTGCCGCGGCCACGAGATCGTCGACGAACTGATCGGCCGTCTCCATGTGCGTCGATAGCTTGCCGGCCTTCACGTCCGCAAACGTCATCTTCTTGCCGGCGAAGCCGCTTAGCGTACGGATACCGCGCTGGGCGCGCTGCGTGATGCCCTGCGGCGGCGCAAAGCCGGCGGCAAATGTCGAGCTCTCGAGCATCGGCGGATAGACCGACGTCCAGGGCATGTCGTTGGAGTTCTGCACCCAGCCGGTCGGCGGATCGAAGACCTTGGGAATCTGGTCGTAGGGAACGATGGTCGAGGAGATCAGGTCCGACCGATCGCCGGGCACGATGCCTTGCCAGTAGCGATAGTCCCCGGTCGGGTGCACCGGCAGCGTCGCGTTGTAGACGTAACCGATGTGGCCGTCGCGATCCGCGTAGGCGGTGTTGAAGAGCGGTAGCTGCTGCATCCGCATCGCGTTCTGCCACTCCGTGAGGTTGTGCGCGAGCCCCATCCGCCAGAACTGTTCGAACAGCTTCGGCCGATCGATCGCGGCGACGCGCATCGCGATCGCGACGCCGTCCTTGTCGGACACCACGGGTCCATGCACGGTCGATCGGATCCTCATGGGTTCTTCGGTCAGCGTGCCATCCGCTTGCCGGATCTTGATGACTTCGTTCCGGACGGTGAACGGCTTGACGGCGCCGTCGAGGACATAGCCACCGTCCTTTAACGTCAGCCGATACAGGTCCGATTCGTCGGGATTGTTCGTCGTCTGGGTCCAGCCGACGTATTCGGTGAAGCATTGACGGAGAACGGGGAAGCCGACCCAGACAGCGCCGTAGGACGTGACGCCAGGCGCGGTGAGCTGGACTTCGAAGTAGGTGTGGATGTCGCCCCACTGGAGGTGCGAATTGCTCATCAGGATCGCGTGGCCGGACGCCGAATAGGACGGCGCAATCGCCCACTCGTTCGAGCCGTGGACGTCAGGAGCCGCGCGGCGGAGCCGCGTTTCGAGCTTCTGCGGATTGACGATCCAGTCATAGTGGATGACGCGCAAGCAGTGTGCGTAGACGTCCTCGACCGTCAGCGGCAGGACGTTCTTCGCCGCGGCGCTGAGATCTTTTTGATGTTCGGCGGCCCACGCATTGAGCCCCGAGACGAACGAGACGACGAGCGGCCCGAACTCCGGCGACTGCTGACGCGCCCATTCCTTGGCGCGATCCGGAATCCCATTGACCCGTACCCAGCGATCCTCGTTCAGATACGTCGGACCGTAGAACTCGGCGCCACGGCCGCGAGCCTGCGCGTAGAGACGAATCAGGAGTTCCGAGTGCGCCTCCATCTGCGCGTAGGCGTAGGCGTAGAACAGGCTCGGATGATCCGGCGCCGCGATATGCGGCACGCCCCATTTGTCCCAGAGGATCTCGGTCCCCTTCGCGGGTGCTGTCGTCGCCGCCGCAAGCCGCAGCGGCGAGGCCGAGCTCATCACGATTGCGAGGACGATCGACGCGCGGACGACGTATCGAATGAGGACGGCAGGTTTCATCGGCGTTGGCTCCGCGGGGAGCCTAGCACTGGCGTGGGAGCGGCACAAGCCTACCGATGATCTTCCGCGCGATGGCCGCGCAGGATCCCAATCATGGCCTCGTTGCCTTCGTGGCACGCGTACTCGTAAATCGGGCCGGGGATACGACGCATCGGGACGCTGACCGTCCACGGCGCAGTGAACGTCGCCGGATCGGTGACTGTATAGCGATAGTCGATCGTGTTCGCGTCCGCGAGCGTGAAGCGTTCGACGATCGTCAAGTGCTCCGTCGCGCCGCCGCAACAGTTGAAGCTGTTCTGACTGATCTCGCGCCGGTAGTTCGTCGTCTCGACGATGAGCGTGTCGGCGTCCCAGTGGCCGCGCGAGTCGCCGAGGAAGCCGCGAATCGGCGCCGGCAGATGCGGCCGGCCATCGAGCGGAATGATCCGCGCTTCGTGGATCATTTCCTGAAAGAGCATCACGTGCGTCGCGGTCTGGACGATCTGGAAGTTGTTGTTGTAGCCGCCCGGCAGTTTCGGCGCCCCGCGCGTGAGACAGCGTTCGGCGAGGTTCCGTTCCTCGGGTGAATCGCCGAGGTCGTTGCCAAGCGCTTGCGCCGCTTTGCGGCGTCGCTCGCCGTCGGCGGTGAGCGGCGGCATCCGGCCGTTCGGCGGATCCACGATCAGCGAGGTCTGTTTGAGGAGTCCACCCTCTTCCCACCAGAACTGATTGTAGGTGCCGGGATCGCCGGCCGGCGGCGGGCCGTCGTGATCACGAAGCGTGAGCGCGGCAAATTCCGCGTCCGAGTACATCGCCTTGGTGCCGAGCGCGACCGGCCGCTGGAGCGGCGTCTGCGTCGCGTTGCTCCAGATGCCCTGGAAATCGGGTTTGCCGTCAGGCGTCCGCGGCAACGTTGGGCCAGGCCGCGTCTGTGCGTCGATCGCGACCATTGCGCCGAGCGCCGCCACGACGACCATCGCTGCGGTGATTCGCATTCGCGTCACACGAAACCTCCGATCTCCATCAAGCGCACAGCGATTGTGTCACGCTTCGAACCCTTCGCTCGTCTGATGGTCAGTGTCTCCTCCAACACCTCCCGCGTGGCAGTACTCCGAATCCGGATCGGGACGGGTGGTCATCCTTCTCCATGGCCTCGGCATGTCGCGAACCGCATGGGCGCCGGTGCTGCCGTGCTTGACGGCACGCCGCCGGGTGATCGCGTTCGACATCGCCGGTTTCGGAGCGACGCCGCCGCTTGCCGACGGCGTCCACCCGACCGTTGCCAATCTCGCCGACGCGCTCGAGCGCTCGCTCGATGCGATCGGCCGGCACGATCCGGTGGATATTGCTGGCAACTCGCTCGGCGGCTGTCTTGCCCTCGAACTGGCTCGCCGCGGTCGGGCCACCTCAGTTGTCGCGATCTCGCCGTGCGGGCTATGGCGCCACGCGCCACCGCGGCACGTCGGCTGGTTGTTTCGAAGCCTGCATTGGGGCGCGACTCACGCCACCCGTGTGCTGACCGCGTCGATGCGTTTCTCAATCCTGCGCGAGTTGATGCTCGCGGTGCCGCTCTCGAGCGGCAGCCGGCGCATGCCCGTGGACGCCGCACGGCAGGCGCTGTTGGATCTGGCGCGCGCGACTGCGTTTCAGGAGACGTTCGAGCACACGCGGCCGCCATTCCGGGGCGGCGGCATCCGCGTGCCGCTGACCATCGTCTTCGGCGATCGCGATTGGGTGCTGACGCCCTCGGCACGACGCCGCGACGCGCTGCCGGCACACACGACGTGGATCACGAAGCCCGGCTGGGGACACGTGCCGATGTGGGTCGATCCGGACGGAGTCGCAGCACTGATTCTCGGCGGGTGCGCTGCCACCGATGGCCGCGTTGCTCGAGCCCGTGCGGCGACAGATCGACCGCTAGCTCGGGCGTAAATATCCAAGCGGCCGGTTTGAACGAAGCTCGCGACATCTTGCGACAACTCAATCGAAGCCACCGCGTTTACTGACCGTTCTGGCGGTGATACCTTCGCGCCCCGATGGAAGACAGCGCTCACCAATGCAGAGCGTCGCAAGGGAGGGGTCGATGTCCATTCGTACGTTCGTCGCCGCCGTCGCGCTTGCTGTCAGTTCGGCTGTATTTCTTCCGGCGTCCGCGCACGCGCAAAGCGCGATTGCCGGTGTCGTCAAGGATTCGTCCGGCGCCGTGCTGCCTGGTGTGACCGTCGAAGCCGCCAGCGATGTCCTGATCGAGAAAACCCGCTCGGTCATCAGCGACAGCCAGGGGGCGTATCAGATCGTCGATCTCCGTCCCGGCACATACACGATCACGTTCACGCTGCCGGGATTCCAGACCTTCAAGCGCGATGGACTCGAGCTGCCCTCGAACTTCGTCGCCACCGTCAACGCGGATCTCCGAGTCGGCGCGCTCGAAGAGTCGGTCACCGTGTCGGGGCAGTCGCCGGTCGTCGACGTCAGTACGAACGCCAAGACGCAAGTGCTGCCGCGAGATGTCCTGGACGCGGTGCCGAGTGCGCGCACGATCCAGAGCCTCGGGCAATTGATCGTCGGCGTCGCGCTCAGCTCGCCCGACGTCGGCGGCTCGCGCGCGATGCAGCAGACGTATTTCGCAGTGCACGGCGTCGGTGCATCGGGCACGATGGTGACCGTCGATGGCCTGATCACGAACGGGATCATGGGCGACGGCGCGGTGCAGGCGTACCACAACGAAGCGATGATCCAGGAAGCGGTCTACCAGACCGCGGGCGGATCGGCGGAGACGATCACCGGCGGGCTCAACATGAATCTGGTGCCGAAGGATGGCGGCAACCGTTTCTCCGGCGGTGCGCGCTACGCCAAGTCTCCGGAAAGCTGGCAGGGCGACAACCTGACGACGCGGCTGACCGATTTGGGCGTGACCGGCGTCGATCGCATCGCCGACTTCTTCGAATACAACGTTGAAGAGGGGGGGCCGATTGCCCAGAACCGCTTGTGGTTCTACGGCGCCTTCAGGCACGCGCGCTACGACAAGCCGATTGCCAACACATTTATCACGCCGCCCGGGGTGCCGTTCCCGCAGGCCTACACGCAGTGCGCCGCGACCCCGGGCTCGTGTCCGCAAGGCGTATCCGACGAGAAGATGGACAACCCGATCGCGCGTCTCACCTGGCAGGTCTCGCCGCGCAACAAGTTCGCCGTCTACAACGATCGCGCGATGCGGCTTCGCGGTCACGCGATGACGTCGTTGACCGACCCGGCGACCGCCTCCGTGGTCTGGCACACGCCGACCTTCGCCACCGGTTCCGGGAAGTGGACGTCGACGGTCACCTCGCGTCTGCTCGTCGAGGGCGGCTTCTCGTTCAATCGCGAGCGCTACGACAACCTTTATCAGGACGGCATCCAGGCCGAGCGCGGGACGCCGGAGTGGTATCGCAACGTGCGTCACAACGATACGAGCCTCGGCTACACCTGGAATGCGGCGAGCGCGCAACTGGGCAACTATCCGGATCGCTATAACATCGCGCTATCGACGTCGTACGTGACCGGCTCGCACAACATCAAGCTCGGTCTGCAGGATTCCTGGGGGCCATACCGCCGCTACAACACCGCGAACGGCGATCTCTATCAGACCTATCAGAACCTGCAGCCGCTGCGGGTGACGGTGTTGAATACGCCGCTCCAGGTCGCGGAGTATCTGGACGCGAATCTTGGCCTCTACGCGCAGGATTCGTGGCACGTCAACCGCTTCACGGTGAACGTGGGGCTGCGCTTCGATCGCCTCAAACAACACATCGTCGGGCAGGACGCGCAGGTCGGGCGATTCGCGAATCTGCAGCCGTATGACGATATCGAGATGCCGGTGTGGAACGATCTCTCGCCCCGGACCTCGGTCGTCTACGACTTCTTCGGGAACGGGAAGACGGCGCTTCGGGTCGGCTGGAACCGGTTCATGACCGCGGCCACGACGGGTTTCGCGCAGCTCTACAACCCGACCGCGCTGTCGGCCACCCTCACGTTGCCATGGAACGACAAGAACGGCGACGACATCGCGCAGGGCGAGCGCGGTTGCAGTTTCGCGACCGATCCGGCCTGCGAAATCAACTTCACCAATCTTCCGGCGAACTTCGGCGTGCGTTCGCTGTCGTCCTTCGATCCCGATCTGCAACGCCCGTATCAGGACGCCTTCAATCTCGGGTTCTCGCATGAAGTGCGGAGCGGCATCGCGGTGACGTTCGAGTGGTTCCACAGCGACTTCAAGGATCTGATCGAGCGCAACAACGTGGCGCTGACCGCCAGCAGTTGGACGCCGGTCACCGTCGTCAACCCGATCGACAACAGCAGCGTGACCGTCTACAACCTGCAATCGTCATTCGCGAGCGCGGTGCAGAACGTCGACAGCACCGATCCCGCGCTCAAACGCTGGTACAACGGCTTCGAGTTCAACGTCAACGCGCGTCTGCCGCACGGCGTGCGGTTGCTCGGCGGCACGTCGACGGAACGCACCCTCTCGAATACCTGCAGCGCCGCGAGCCGCGATCCCAACCTGTCGCTCTACTGCGACCAGACCCTGAGCGAGATTCCGTTTCAGACGTCGTTGAAACTCGCGGCGATCGTGCCGCTGCCGTGGTACGAGATCGTCGTGAGTGGCAGCTACCAGGGACTGGCCGGTGCGCTGCTCGGCAGCGACGCGTTGCCGTATGGCGTGTTCACCGCGGGCACTGGATTTACGCAGCCGAACGGCCAGGGCACGTTCCTCCAGGTCTCGCAAACCACGAACTACGATGCGAGCAATTGCCACTCGAGCGCATGCACCATCGGGACGCGCATCATTCCGGGGTTGACGCAGACGTCGTTGAACGTGCCGCTCGTGGCGCCGCAAACCGAGTACGGGCCACGGACCAATCAGGTGGACGTCGCGGTGAACAAGTCGTTCCGCTACGGCACCTGGCGGATCGTGCCGAAACTGGACATCTTCAACGCGTTCAACTCGGACGACTACTCCGCGGTCAGCACCATGCAGTACGGCGCTGCGGCGTATCTTCGACCGACGACCATCCTGCAAGGGCGCATCATCCGGATCGGCGTCGATGTAAAGTGGTAGCGCGTCATTGATGAGGAGCGCGCGATGTCCAAGAGAATCGGAATCAGCTGTTCACTGGCCCTGCTGGCGTCACTGCCGCTCGCGGCGCAGCAACGCGGCGGACCGGCGGCGCCGCCGATGACGCTGACGGTGGCAGGCTTCGCCGACGGCGCCGATGTGCCCGTCAAGTACACGCAGGCGGCACCGGGCGTCGCGACCGGCGAAGGGCTCTCGCCGGCGATCACGTGGGCCAACGTGCCGGCCGGCACGCAATCGTTCGTGCTGAACATGCACGACGAGGACGTCGCGCGGAACAAGACGACCGACGATCAGGCGCACTGGGTGGTGTGGAATCTGCCGGCGACGGCCACGGGGCTGCCCGAAGGGGTTCCGAAAGGCGCGAAGCTCTCGAACGGCGCTTTTCAAATCAGCGCGACCGGACAGATGTACCGCGGTCCGGGCGCTCCGGCCAACGGCCCCAAGCACCATTACATGTTCGAAATCTACGCCCTCGACACGATGCTCGACGTGCAGCCCGCCGCCGACGCGTTCGAAACGCGCGCGGCGGTGATGAAGGCGATGCAGGGCCACATCCTCGGCAAGGCGGTCTACGGCGGGCTGTTCAAGCGGCCGCAGTAGGCGACGAACCGGTCACGGGTCTTCGAAGGTGTGCGGCGTCGCGAACCGGATGCCGTCCCGGGCGAAGAGCGTCAGGAGGTTCGCCTGAATCGGCCCGCGGTGCCGATCGAAGTCGCCGGTGCGCATCACGGCGACGATCGGGCGGGTCCGTCGTTTGCGCGCGTCCTCGAGAATCGCCTGGATGTCCGCGGGCGGATCGGCGAGATTCAACGTCGCGACCCTGGAGCGGACGAATGGATAGCGTCGCGTCAGCCAGCGGTGCGGGTAGGTGGTGACGGGGATGGTCCGCAGCGGTCCTGAACCGGACCGCGCGGCGCGGGTCGGATCCTCGGGCGACGGGAAATAGGGGTGCGTCGGGGTCTTTCGATAATCCGGTAGCGCCCCGGTCGTGAGCGGCTCGCGGTCGAACATCGGGATCCGCCGGTGTCCCGGTTCCGGTGTGAGATCGAACGTGTAGCCAAGCGCCACGACCTGCCTGACCGCTGCGGCGCTGGTAAACCGATCCCCGAACCGCACCGCCGTCGGGCGCCGTGGCAACACACCAACGAGCGTCTCGTGCGAAAGCCGGATGCAGTGCGCGATCCAGTCGGCGTCGGCAAAATCATTGAACCAGACGCGCCTGGCGTCTGACCAGCGCCACGCGTGCGGATGGTTGCCGTGCTCGTCGGCCGGATCGCCCTCGTGCTGAATGCGGCCCAGAAAGCGGGTCACCGCGAAATCGGCGCGGCCGAAGGTCTCCTGAATCTGCGGATCGGCGCGCCAGAACCAATTGACCAGCACGGGCTCCGCGCGTCGCTCGCGGCGGTCCTTCCGCAGCGCCGCGATCAGCGCCAGGCAGTCGTCGGTCGCCTGCCACGGGCCGGCGGCGTCGCGATCGGTGCGGATGTCCCGTTCGTCAGGCTCGATGTCCACACACAGGATCAAGGGAACGCGATTCGCATGATCTTGGGGCACGGTAGCGGCTATTATCGCCGCCTCATCAAGGATTCACGATGCCCACCACACGACCTTCGCGCAGCATGAAACCGGCCGGCGCACGCCGGATCATCGTCCACATCGCGACCAGCGCCGACGGTTTCATTGCGCGGCCCGACGGCGATCTCGAGTGGCTGACCAGCCGTCCGGCGCCGAAAGGCTTCTACGGGCTGCCGGCGTTCCAGAAGACCGTCGACACGATTCTGTTCGGCCGCAAGACGTACGAAATCGGCCTGGAGATGGGCGCCACGTTCGACGGGACCACGAAGAACTACGTGTTCTCGCGCCGGCCGGCGCCGACGTCGGTGCCGAGGGGCGTCGAGTTCGTCACCGAGACGATTCCGTCGTTTGCCAAGCGGCTGCGTGCGTCAGCCGGCAAGAACATCTGGATGATGGGCGGCGGCGAGATTATCGCCTCGTTTCTCGATGCGGACGCGATCGACGAGTTCGTCATCAGCATCGTGCCGGTCTTCATCGGCGAGGGGATTCCGCTCATCGCGCCGCGCCATCGCCACGTGCCGTTGTCGCTGCGGTCGGCGACGCCGTTCCCCGACGGCGTGGTGCAGGTTCACTACGAGGTGCGGCAACGCTCCTCCTAGTGATGGGCGGACGTGGCGCGCTTCTTGTGGCCGACGTCCGATCAGTTCGTGTGCGCGCGATCCCAGTTGATCACGAGTGAGACCGCGCCTGATGTGATCTGGTCGGAGATCGTGTTCAGTAGAAACCGCTGACCGTCGGCGGAAACGGCGTACTGCTGCTTCTGCGGACTTGGGACCGGACCGCCCGACAGCCGCGTCATGAACAACGGTGTCGGGATTCCAGCCTCGAGGAACTGATTCGCATTGACCGAGATCGGCACCGCCATCATGCGACCGTCGAGGCCGACGAAGAACAGCTCGCGACCGTCCTTACGCCAACGTGGTTGCGAGCCGCCGCCGCTCGTAATCTGCGTCCGCGCCGTCGGCTCCGGAAACGACTGGACGTAAATCTCGAACTGTCCGGATTCGTTGCTTTGATACGCCACCCACCGGCCGTCCTGAGAGAGTTCGCCAATCATTTCCTGAAACGGCGAGGTGGCCACCGGAAAGGGCTTCTTCTCGCCGGACATCGGCAATGCCCACAAGTCCCAGTTGGTGTTCGGAGCCGTGAGGCGATAGAGCAGATAGCGGCCATCGCCGCTGAACCCCATTGGAAATTTGTTTTCGTTGGAGCGCAGCAGTTCCTCCTCCGCACCAGGGCGCTGCGCCGGCTTGATGAACAGATCGTAGGCGCCATTACGCAGGGCCCCCCAGACGATTCGCTCGCCATCCCCCGTCCAGACCGGGACTTGATTCTCGGTGCCGCCGCCGACCGTGAACCGTCGCCGCGTGTCGCGTGTGGTGTCCAATAGCCAGATGTCCTGGTTGTCGACGAGGCCGTTGACGGCGACGAAGCGCCCGTCCGGAGAGAGGGACGGGTTCGTCGTGACCGGCAACTGTTGCTGGCCGAGCGCATTCAGCATCCGTCCTGTTCGATCCGCCCATTGCAATTGCAGTCGCCCATCGCCATCGCCAGTCCGGTAGGCCACCGAGCCAACCGGCGAGGCGGTCACCGCGGCACGCCCTCCCGCGACATTGAACGCGACGCCATTGGCGATCACCGCGGGCGGCCCAGACAACTCGCCGCGCTCGGTCAGCGTCTGCGCGAACAGCGCGCCCTGACGCGTGAACAGCAGCTGGTTCGATCCCATCAAAGTCGCCGCAGTGTCGGTGCCCAACAGCCGCTTGTGCTCAATCGGCCCGTCGAGCGAACCGAGATAGACGCCGCGCACGTTGCTAGTGCCGTTGCCGACGAAGTACAGGAAGCGCCGTCCATCGGGAAGGAAGTACGGAAACTGATGCGACAGCTCGAGGCCCGGCACCCGTGTCGTGACTTGAACAGCGTCGCCGCCATTCGCCGGAATCTTGAACAAGTCACCCAGAATCGTTGGCGCAAAAACAATGACGCCGTCTTTGCTCCAGGTGGCGCCGGTGCCGACCGGGGCGGGAGCGAGCACCTGCGTCAGGCCGGTCGCGACGTCGAGGCGTTTCAATTTGCCGTCCACGAAAAAACCCAGTGACCGGTTGTCCGGCGACCAGAATGGGTAGGACGCGAAGTCGGTCCCGGCCAATAGCTTGACCGAGCCATCGGCCAATGACCGGACGGCGAGGCGCGTCGTCGTCTCGGTTCTGGCGGCATAAGCGAGCATCAGACCATCCGGAGACAGCGCGATCGTCAGCGGATCGGCCGCATTCGGCGTGAGGATGTCGACGCGCAGCTCTCGTAAAACGGGGCGTTCCGGCGATCGCGTCGCAAGCAATCCGGCGAGCACGAGGACCGCGAGCAGCAGCGTTCCGGCGACGAGCCACGGGATTCGCGTCGAGTTGCCGGCCGCATGCGCCGTCACACGCGGCGGCTCGGGCACAGCCACGGCGGTCGACATCTCGTCGAGCTCGATCTGCGCGTCGCCGATGTGATGTACCCTGCGCGACAGATCTTTCCGCAGGCACCGTCGGATCAGCGTGCGCAGCGCGGACGGTGTGCCGCTCGGAAGCGCCGACCAGTCCGGTTCGGCGCGGACGACGGCGGCGAGCACGTCGGTCACTGTCGGTCCGATGAACGGCGATGTGCCAGTCAGCATCTCGAAGGCGATGCAGCCGAAGGCCCAGACGTCGGCTTGCATGCCGACCGGAAGACCGCGCGCCTGTTCCGGGCTCATATAGGCAGCGGTGCCGAGGATCATTCCAGCCTGGGTCATCGCCGGCGACGTGATCGTTGGCGAGTGGGTGAGGCGCGCGCGCGCGTTCGCGTCCGCGGTCTCGGTACCCTTGGCCAACCCGAAGTCGAGGATCTTCACCGTGCCGTCCGGACGGATCTTGATGTTGGCCGGTTTCAGATCGCGATGGATGATGCCTTGCTGGTGTGCGGCCGCCAGTCCGTCCGCGATCTGCCGCGCAATCGACAGCACCGACTCGAGCGGCAGCGGGCCGCGTGCGATCCGTTGCGACAGATCCTCACCCTCCACGAGTTCCATGACGATCGCCGTCAGGTCGCCGCTTTCTTCCAGTCCGAAGATGCTGGCAATGTGCGGGTGGTTGAGCGAGGCGAGGAGCTTGGCCTCGCGTGTGAACCGTGCGAGCCGATCGGCATCATGCGCCAGCGCCGGCGGCAGCACCTTCAGCGCCACATCGCGATTGAGTTTGGCGTCGTGGGCGCGATAGACCTGTCCCATCCCTCCTTCGCCGATCTGGGCGGAGATGGTGTACGGACCAAGGCGCGTACCGGGGTTCATGGACACGGCGCGCCGATTATAGTCAGCGCCTCTTGATTGCGGGCCTGACTGATGCAGAAGCGTCAAGAAATACGGGTATCATCCAGACAGGAGGCCGCCATGCGGACGTTCGAATTGGTCGTCGTGATCGCTGCCGCCGTCGGGCTCGCGCTCTGGCGCGGGGTCGCCATGTATCGCCAGACTTTCCATCGGAAGCACCTGTAGGCCAGTGAAGCGCTTCACCGCCCTCTTGGGCGCGGCCGTGACCTCCGCCTCGATCGCGCTGCTCGCCCAGAACAGCCCCGGTCGCCCGTCGCTGCCGGATTTTCAGGGCCTCTGGAACTCCGCGACCGCGACGCCGCTCGAGCGGCCCCGCAACCTCGCCGACAAGGCCTTCTTCACTCCCGAGGAAGCGGCCGCCTTCGAGCGTCAGGCTGCACGCAGCAACGAAGAGCCGTCGAACCCGCAGAACACCGGGACCGGCACCTACAACACGTTCTTCCGCGAGTTCGGGACCACGACGCAGCCCACGCGCCGGACCTCGATCGTCATCGAACCGCCGGACGGGCGGATCCCCGCGTTGACGCCGGCGGCCGCCGACGTCAAGCGGCAGACGCTCGACCGCCAGCGCCGCGTCGAGAATCCCGAAGACCTCGGGCTCCAGGATCAATGCCTGGCGTTCTCCACCGCCGGACCCCCGCTCCTGCCGTATTCGTACAACAGCAATTACCAATTCGTGCAGACCGCGTCGGCGGTCGTGATTCACGCCGAGATGATTCACGACGCCCGCGTGATCGATCTGACGCGCCGCGAGCACCTGTCGCCCTCGATGAAACTCTGGAAGGGGGATTCGATCGGTCGCTTCGAAGGGCCGACGCTGGTCGTCGACACGACCAACTTCAACAATGCCGGCGGCTTCTACGGCAGCGCCGGCGGGAACTTCGGCTGGGACGACCGGCTCCACATCGTCGAGCGATTCACCCTCGTGGATGCGAACACGATGCGCTACCAGTTCGAGATCGACGATCCGACAGCGTTCACGCGCGCATGGAAAGGCGAGCTGACGATGACGCGGTCGAACGGGCCGATCTTCGAGTTCGCGTGTCATGAGGCGAACTACGCGCTGGAGAACCTGTTGCGGGGCGCGCGCGCGGCGGAACGCGGCAAGGAGGAGGGGCGATGAAGATCGTATGGGCCACAACGGTTGCGGTGCTGCTGTCGACGCTTGCCGGCAGTCTGTCCGCGCAGGGATGGGACAAGAAGACGATCGAGAAGATGCTGAGCGACGGCGCCAAGAAGATGAACTCGGCCAACCCGAAGGAACGCGAAGACGGAATGGGTTACATCCTCGGCTACATCACCTGTGCGTACAAGAAGCAGTACTTGCCGGTGATCGTCAAAGGCCTCAAGGATGCCAACCCGGAAGTGCGGAAGAATGCGTCGCAGACGTTGACGCGGATCGAAGGCAAGGAAGCGATGCTCGATCATGTCGCGCTCCTCGACGATCCATTGAACGACGTGCGCGAGCGCGCCGCCTTCGACCTGGGCATGATCGCGAACCGTGAGGCGATTCCCTTGATGGAAAAGGCGCGGGACCACGCCCGCACACAGAACAACCGCAAGATTGCCGACACGATTCAGGAAGGGATCGACGAGATCACCGGGAAGTCGAAAGTGCCGACCGACCATCCCAAGTGTCCATAACGCCTGCGCCCGATCCGGTTCACGCCGAATTCGTTCCGAGCACGAATCCATTCGTTCGTCTCGGGCAGCATCCGACCGGGTTCTGGTTCGTCTTCTTCGGCGAACTGGCCGAGCGGGCCAGTTATTACGGCATGCGCACGCTGCTGGCGCTCTACATGATCGACGTGCTCGGCTTCAGCGAAGCGGCCGGCACGACGGTGATGAAAGCGTTCATGGCCGGCTGCTACGTGACGCCGTTTTTTGGCGGCTGGGTCGCGGAGCGCTTCCTCGGCCGATACAAGACGATCCTCTACTACTCCCTGCCGTACGTGATCGGCCACCTGATTCTTGGCGGCGTGCAGAATCCGACCGGCCTCTTCATCGCGCTCGTCCTGCTGGCGCTCGGCTCCGGCGCCATCAAGCCGAACACCAGCGTCCTGCTCGGCCAGATCTACGACGCCGAGCACAAGGAAACGCTGATGAACGAGGGGTTCAGCATGTACTACGCCGCCGTCAACATCGGCGCCGCCGTCAGTGCCTTCACGCTGCCCTTGATTGTCGACGCGCAGGGCGGCAAGTACGGCCTCGCGCTGATGGTGCCGGCCGTGCTGATGGTCGCCGCGTTCGGCGTCTTCGCATTCGGCAAGCGCTGGTATCCAACGGAAAACGTCCGCGCGCTGGCGCGAATTCCGAAAACGCCGCAGCAGCGTGAAGCCGAACGCAAGACGCTGCTCCGAATCGCCGGCGTCTTCGGGGCGATTGCCATCTTCTGGTTGATCTACGACCAGAACGCCGACACCTGGATCTACTTTTCGCAGTCGCATACCGATCTGCGGCTGTTCGGACTGCACATGGGCGCGAACCAGATGCAGGCGCTCAACCCGATTTTCATCGTCGTGATGACCCCGATTTTCAACTTCATCTGGAATCAGGCGAAGAAGATGCGGGGCGGCAGGGAAGTGCCCGACACGCGCAAGATGCTGTTCGGGTACGGCATCGTCGTGGTGACGTCGTTCGTGATGGCGTATGCGGCATGGCTGACGCGATCCGGCGCGATTGTCAGCCTGTGGTGGGTGGTCGTCGCGACGTTCATCATCACGCTGGCGGAACTCTGCATCAGCCCGGTGGGGATGGAATTCGCCTATCGTGAGGCGCTGCCCGGCACCAAGAGCATCGTGACCGCCGCGTTCTGGATGATGGTGTTCGTCGGTGATTCGCTCGGCCTCATCCTCGCGCCGTCGTACGAGAAATCGTTGACGCCGGCGCCGTACTTCGCGATTCTCGCGATCCTGATGACGATCACCGCGCTGGCGTTCATCCCGATTGCGAGGAAGTTCGAACACTCAACCGCGGCGTGAGGCTGTGGTTGTCGCGCGTGCGATGCTCAAAATTCTCCGTTGACAATGTCTACTACAACATAGTAGATCTACCGAAACGGTAGTAGTCAATGCCGACACTTCGTTTCACTCGCCTCGAACTTCGGATCCTTGACGCGCTGTGGACGCGTGAACGCGCCTCCATCCGCGAGATCCAGGAAGCGTTCCCGGAACCGCGCCCGGCCTACACGACGATTCAAACCACGGTGTATCGCCTCGAGACCAAGGGCGCGGTTCGCCGCATTCGCAAGATCAGCAACGCGCACATCTTTGAACCAGTGGTGCCGCGCGAGATCGCCAAGCAGGGCGTGCTCGACCACGTCCTCAGTTTCTTCGGCGGCCGCGCGCTGCCGATGGTGTCGCAACTGGCGGAAGCCGGCAAGCTCACGCGCGACGATATCAAAGAGCTGCAGAAGACGGTCGATCGTGTGGAGAAGCAGCGATCGAAGAAAGGCAGTCGTCATGAACGCTAGACCTCGGGCATGGGTCGGATTCATCGCGTCGGCTCTGGTTCATCTGTTTTCGTTCGCCCTTTACCGCCGGATGCCTGACGTCCGGGCGACGACGGCGGATGCCGCCGCGGCGCTGCTGCGCACGACCAGCGTTGGTCTCTCCCCGACCGATGTCTGGTGGATCTCGCACCTCTGGCAGTCGACGATGTTTGCGATCGTGATTGCCGGCATCGCGTTCCTGTGTCGCCACAAGCGAGCGGGGGTTCGCTTCGGGCTCTGGTTGACGGCCTCGGTCAAGTTCCTGCTGCCATTTGGCTGGCTGTTCGCGCTCGGCCGGTCTGTGCCGGGCCCGGTCGTCTACAGTTCGCGCGTGGTCGCGGCCGAAGCGGTCTGGACTGTCTGGTCCTCGACTGGGATCCCGATCGCGCACGTGTCCAGCGCGGCGTCGGCCGCCGCCGTTGATCGATGGCAGACGCTTCTCCTTCTGGTGTGGGTGTCCGGTTGTCTGTGCGTGCTTCGTGTGCGCGCGCGCGAGTGGCGGCAGGCGCGGCGACTGCTGGCCGCGAGCGAACCGTGTGTGCTTCCCGCGCTGGCCGCGCCACAATGCCTTCCCGTGCGTGCGTCAGCGGCGCTGCTCGAGCCCGCCGTGATCGGCGTGTGGCGTCCGACACTGGTGCTGCCGATCGCCATCAGCCGGCAACTCTCGGTCGCGCAACTGCAGGCGGTGATCGCTCACGAGGCCGCTCACGTCCGCCGTCGCGACAACCTGACCGCGTTCTTCCACATGGCTGTCGAAACGCTGGTCTGGTTTCATCCCGTCGTCTGGTGGATCGGCCGGCGGCTGGTCGAGGAGCGCGAGCGTGCCTGTGATGAGGCCGTGCTGGAAGAAGCCGGCGACCCGCAGACGTACGCGCAGGCGATTGTCAGTGTCTGCCGCCACCATGTGGAGGCGCGGCTCGCGTGGGCGGCCGGCGTCGGCGGCGCCGACTTGAAGCAGCGGCTCCTGGCGATTCTCAATCGTCAGATTGGACAGGCGCTGACGCCGGCGCAGCGGCGCCTTATCGCGGTCAGTGCGATCGTGACGCTGACGACCCCGTTCGGGGCCGGCTTCGTCGGACGGCCGCCGGTCTACGTCCTCGTCGCCGCCGCGCAGGGCGCCACGTTCGAGACGGCGTCGATTAAGCCGAGCGACTCGTCTCGTCCAGGCTGGGACATCGTCCCGCAACCGGGTCGCGTCGTCGCAACGAATGCCAGCGTGCTCGCACTCGTGCGTTTCGCGTACGAGCTTCCTGAGTTTGAAGTGTCGGGTGGTCCGAGCTGGCTGTCTTCGGACCGATTTGACGTCATCGCGACGACCCCGGGCAATCCGCCGGTGGCGCAGAAGCGCGCGATGCTGCAACAGCTGCTGCGCGATCGCTTCAAGCTGGTTGCGCACACCGAGGAGCGCGAGCTGCCGATCTACGCGCTGACGATGGCGCGACAGGACCGCCGTCTTGGGCCCAAACTGACCCCCTCCACACAGAATTGCGGCGGCAGCGACCAGCCCTCGGTCGATTCAGGCATCGGTCCTGGTGATTGGCGCACCCGACCGCTCTCGTGCGGATTTTTCGGCATCGGCCCCGGCGCCAACTTTCCAGAAGGTCGAGTGGCACTGGCCCTTCGCGGCATCACGATGGCTGCGCTCGCGAAGACGCTCGTGCCGGTGGTGCATCGCGCAGTGATCGACGAGACTGGATTGACTGGCTATTTCGACGCCGACTTCGATCCGATCGCCGAAATCCCGCCACCGCCGCCACCGCCAGGCGTACCGAATCCGTTCACCGCACCATTCGTTTCCATCTTCACGGTGTTCCCAGAGCAGTTGGGGCTGAAGCTCGAATCGAAGCGCGGACCAGTCAGAGTCCTGATTCTGGATAGCGCGGAGCGGCCGACACCGAATTGAGACGTGTCATGAATGCCAAGCGCGCCCAAAACGCCAAGGCAGACATTGGGTTCTTACCGCCTGAACACCAGATACGGATCGACCGGCCGGCCTTCCCACCAGCGCTTGTCGGAGCCGAGTTCGAAGATCGTGAAATGGAGATGCGGCGTGTTCGGCGGGGCATTGCCGCTGGTGCCGACGTAACCGATCACGTCGCCGGCCGACACCTTCTGGCCCTGGTGCAACCCGTCCGCGTAGTGATCAAGGTGCGCGTAGTAGTAGGTGAACTGTTCGGAGGGATCGAACTGATAGATCGTGTGGCCGCCGGCCTTGCTGTCGAACAGCTTTGCGATCGTGCCGGCTTCGACGGCGTGAATCGGCGTGTTGCGCGGCGCGAGCATGTCGACGGCTTCGTGCACGTGCCCGCCGGACCCGGTCCGCCGCTGCGAGAATTCGCCCTTCAGCGATTCGAAGGCGACGCCATCGATTGGCATCCGCAGGTGTCGTCGCCGCAGTATGTCGATCGCCCCGTCGGGCACGGTGTCGGCGTCGACCGCTCCGATCGTGGCGAGCGGACGACCCTCGAGCGGTGACGGCGGAGCGGCCGTGGTGATGACCGGCTCGGAGGGCGGACCGTGGCTCGCCTCGTTCGCGGCTTCATCGATCGCGTCGGTGGCCGGCGTGTCTGTCGCGACCGCCAACAGTGCCGGGCGCGGCGGTCCCCACGCGTGGAGGCACCAACCAATGACGATGCCGATCGCCAGCGAGAAGGCGACCGGTGCGAGCAGTTTCTCAAATCGCGTTGGTTGGCGCTTGGCCATGTTCATCGGAAGAGCACCGGTGTCCCGGGCTTGACGAGCGCGGCGACACGTGCGGCGTCCCAGTTCGTGAGCCGCACGCAGCCGTGCGATTCGACGTGACCGATCTGGCCTGGCTCCGGGGTGCCGTGAATCCCGTAGTGTTCTTTGCTGAGATCGATCCAGACCACGCCGACGGGATTGTTCGGTCCGGGCTTGATCGTCGCCTTCGTGTCGGTCGCTTTGGCGTCCCAGAAGAGATCCGGATTGTAGTGAAACGGCGGATGCCAGCCCACGGCGGTGACTTTCCAATCGCCGATCGGCAGCGGATCGTGTTCGCTTCCCGTCGTCACCGGGGCGAAGAAGACGAGCGTGCCGTCACCGCGCTTGGCGGTGAGCGCCGATCCATCGCGCGACACCTCGATCGTGACGTCGCCTGCGGCCGGATCCGCGACCGGCTTCGCGTCCGCATCGAAGCGCTGGACGTCTGGCACCTGAATCGTGTCGCCGGCCGCGAAGCGCGAACCGCGATTGAGCCGTTGCAACAGCGCCGGGGCGCTGTGAAAACTCTCCGCCAGTCGTTCGAGCGGCGTTCGATAACCAAGCGATGGCAGCGCCGCCTGTTTGACGAGATCCGCCGGAATGCTTTCGACGAATGGTCCCTTCACGTCGGCCTCGGTGATCGTGTACGCCACGGTGGCCGTGTCGCCGCCACCGAGCGCATTCCACGTGTCGCAATCCGGTGCCGAGCTCGATTTCAGGTTCTTCGCCTGCTGAAAAGCGGCAAGCGCGTGCGTGAAGTTGGGTCCGGCAGTGCCATCGATTTCACCGCTCGAAAACCCGGCTTTATCGAGCTTGACCTGGAATCCGAGGACATCGCCACATGGCAGAGCGGTTGGTGCCGTCGGCGGAGCCGCCTTGCGCGGGTGGTTTGGCCGGCGCGAAGTCTGCGCGTATGAGCCGCTTGCGAGCCCAAGAGCCAAGGCGACGGAAGCGGCGAATGAGAAACACGTGTGCGTAGGGCCCAGCTTCATGCACAGACTCAATGCAGAAGCTGTTCCCCTCGAGGGCGGAACCTCAGCATCGTGCACGAGCGAGGTCACGAGCCCGGTCGGCAAGATCAGCGGCGCCGCATCCAGCCCGTGGCGAGCAGTACCGCCGTCATCAGCCCTTTGTCCACGGCGCTCGCGAGCGAGGCCGCCTGCGCGCGCATCGCATCGTTCGCCATGCGCTGAATCAATGCCGCGCGAATCGGCGCCGCCGCGCCTTGCAGAAACGCCAGCGCGATCGCGATCAACGGCACTGCGGCCGGTGCGAGCCACGCGCTGGCCGCGACGGCGGCGGCCACCGCCACGAAGGCGCGCGGCAGGCGCGGCGTCGACGGCAGCCAGGCGGCGATGACGGCTCCCGCCGCTTCCGCCAGCGTGATCGCGGCGACGAGCAGCGTGAGACGTTCCGGCGAGGGCTCCGCCGAAACCTGAAGGATGAACGTCGCCGCACCCGCCAGCGCATCGAGTACCGAGACCGGGGCAATCACGACCAGCAAGGACAGGATTGTCCCGAGTGACAGGTGCCGGGTGTGCGGCGCGGATGCGAGCTGCGAGGGGTCAGGCGCCGGGCATGCGGGCGGCTCGCACATCGTCCACGCGACGAGCAGACCGAGCAGTGACAGGCCCACTTCGGTCAGCCAGCCGGCCGCAAACCCGACTCGCGAAACGATGGCGCCGCCGAGAAGGGTGAGGGCGACGAGCGCGATCGTTTGGAGACTGCGGCTTCTCGCTTCGATCCGCTGAAAATCCGCCTCGCGATCGAGCGCGACGCACGATCGGTAGAGGAGCGCCTGATCCGCGCCCGAGCGGAAGACGTCGCCGAGCGCAACGAGCAGGCTCGCGCCGAGAAGTCCCGCCACGCCGGCGCCGAGCCAGCAGGCGAGCATGCCCATCGATTGAATCAGAGACCCGGCCAGCAGGCTGACGCGATGGCCGTAACGATCGGCAATCCAGCCGGCAGGAATTTCGAGCGCGGCAATCGTCAGGTCGCCCGCCGCGAGAATCGCCGCGACGATCGCCGGCGAGACGTGCTTCGCCTGCACCCACCAGAGCAAGTACAGACCGTGCATGACGCCTTCGACGGCGAGAACCTGATAGAGCGGGTAGAGCGCGAGGTTCTTGCGGACCGAGGATCAATTCGGGGGCACGAGGGCAGGATAGCAGACTCGGGGGCTCGGGGCTCGGGGCGCAATAGATCTGCCCCGTGCGAATACCGGACCGGTCTGCCAATGCGTTCGCTTAGCGCGGCGCGAGCGGTTTTCCGGCGATCAGTTTCTCGATCGCGTCGTTCAGCGCGCGTGATTCGTGGAAGCCGGATCCGGTGACGCGGAAGCGCTCGATGCCTTCGCCGTCGAGCAGCACGTAGGTCGGCAGCCCCTTGACCGCGAAATGCGTCTGGAAATCGCCGCCGCGATCCCAGTACTGCGGCCAGTCCATGTCGTTCTTGGCGGTGAACCGGCGCCAGACGCTGTCGTCCATGTCGCCGCTGATGCTCAGGATCACGAACGGATCAGCGGCATGCGCCTTCTGCAGCTTCTTGATCGCCGGCACCGCCTTGACGCACGGCGGACACCACGTCGCCCAGAAATCGACGAGCACCACGTTGCCGTGCAGCGATTCGAGCGTCATCCTGGCGCCGCTGGCGGTCGTGATGTTGAAATCCGGTGCGTAGTTTTCGCGGGCGCGGCGCGGATTCGCGATCAACGCCCGGGCATCGTCGCCGATCGCATCGGGCCGCGCGGCGGCGACTCGCTTCAGTTCTTCGATGCCTTCGTCATCACGCCGTTGTTTCATGAGCACGACGCCGAGGGCGAAGCGTACGTCGGCGGCATCGCGCGACGAGCCGTCGAGCGCCAACGAGGTGCGCAGTTCCTGTTCGGCGTCCTGATACTTTGCAGGGTCGGTCTCGGCGAGCGCCCTGAACGCATCCGCGCGCGCTTGGTGCGCGGCGAGGACCCAGCGCACGTTGCCGTCGGCGACCTCAATCGCCTTTGCGGCGGTATCAAGCGCGTTCTGGTACGACTTCATGCCGTACATCGCTTCGGCCATCCCAACCAGGCACTCCGGACACTTGTTGCCCGAAAGCTCGTTGGCGCGCGTCAATCGCCTCAGCGCCTGAAAGTACTCGCGATGGTCGAGGAGCAGTTGTCCTTGATCCAGTTCGGCGAGCGCGGGTTTCGGTAACTCACTCCGCTGCGCCTCAGTCGGTGCGGTGATCGTTGTCAGACAAACCGCTACAACCATCACGACCCGCATCGTGTTCGAGACCATGGCCGCAGGATAGGACCACGCATGGAGCGTGTCAACAAAACGGCCGGAGGCGAGGCGTTCGTGCGTTATGATCAGCGTGCCAGCCCGTTTGTGCCTGTCTCCCTTTCGCGGAGGCACCGTGTCAAAAGCATTTCACTTCCTGTCTGCTTGTATCGTCGCCGGGTCGGTGACCGCCGTTGTCGTGGCCGCCGACGCGCAAGTCGGCGATCTCGTGAGGATTTCGGCCGTGGTCGTCGACCGTGAGGGACGCCCGGCGCGAAACCTCCAGGCGACGGATTTCACGGTGCGCGAGGACGGCAAGAACGTCGCCGTGACCGCGTTCAAGATGACGAATGCCGCCGAGACCGCGGTGAGCGGCCGGTCGATCGTGCTGCTGCTCGGTGGCCAGGGCGGGGATCCCGAGCTCACGAAACGCTATCAGCAGATCTCGCAGGCGTTTTTCGATCGCGCGACGTCGGCGGATACCATCTCGGTCGTGCGCATGAAGGACGATCACGACGAGGTCGCCGGCAGCCGCCAGGATCAGCTGATGCGACTCGCCGAATTCCGCGCGCCGTACGGCGAACCGCTCAACCCGAAAACGCAGCACTCGATCATGGACCGGATCGCGAGGATCTCGAAGGACTTGCCGGACGATCCGTCACGCAAGGCGATCGTCTGCATTGGTCCAGCCTTTGTCTTCGACGTGATCGAGCCGCCGCAGCGCGAGTACGAACTGGAATGGCCGCACTGGGTCAAGGCGCTCACGGCCAGCGCACGTGCGAACGCCAGCGTCTACGCGATCGATCCGAAGCCGCTGAACGGCCGCATTCGCATCAACCCTGATGGGCTCATCGTTCAGACGGGCGGCACCGTCGTCGAGAGCAGCAATGATTTCGCGGCGATGGTCGATCAGATCTGGAACGAGACCGGCAGTTACTACACCTTCGAGTACACGCCCGCGGGCGGGAAGCGCGAGCTTCACTCGATCGAAGTCAAGGCGTCCAGGCCTGACGTGCGGGTGCGCGCGCGCCGCAGTCGATGACCAGGCTCGTCGTGGCGCATTTGTCCTCTGACTCAGTCCGGCGCCGGCCGTTCGATGTGATCGACGATGACGTGCTCCCACAGCACACGCCTGGACTCGAGGCGGAGGCCGAGCTGCTCCTGTAGCGCGGTATAGACCGACGGCCTGTCCGAGTCCGTCGTCCCTTCCGGTGCGTAGTCGAGCGCGATGTCGAAGAGACCTTGAAGCTTCGTCTCATCCACGACCGGGCGTCCAACGACTCGTCGCAGCGCGAAGACGAACTGCCGCAGGTCGGTGCTCGGGGCGCGCAGCGCGTCCGGATTGGTCGCGATCCCCTGGCTTATTGCCGCCGCCGACGGTTTCAGCTTCGACCCGCCTTTGGTGACGACCAGCGCGTAGCCTTCCGTCTCCAGAGATTCGCGATGCGCGCTCAGTTTGAAGCGATCGATCACGAGTTGATGGAGAAGCGGCGCCGCGGCGGGGTAGGTGAGCGTGGCGCCGCCTTCGGCCCGGGCGTTGACGTCGTATCGGGCCGACAGGGCCCATCCGGGCAGGTTGAGGACCTTGTCGTCGTCCACGACGAAGGCGAACGCCACGAGGAGCCGAAGCGGAATGCTCGTCGCCGAGAAGTGGTCCGTGCCCCACGGGGCCATGCGGAAGTTTCCGCCGGATCTCGAGGCCTTGACCGACGTGACCTCGAATACCGGCGTCGGCGGCGTCCCGCTTTGTCCGTTGGTGGAGACATCTGACGCAAGTACTGCCACTGCCAAAAATACGCACGCGCCGCCGGCGACACCCCGACGGCACGGCGTCATCGCGGCACTACCCAGGTGTTGGCCGCCCGGTCCTGAAGACTGCGTGTAGGGTGAAGGATCGTCCAGATCGCGCCGAGCGCGAGCGGCGTCAGCGCGAGCGAGGCGGCGAGGATCGGTCGGTGCGCCTGCGGGATCCAACCCTGGGCCTTCGGCGACTGCGCCAGATAGATGAACCACACAATCGCCGGCGACCATGCGAGCGCGGCTCGTGCCAGCGAGCGAGCGCGGCCGATCTCCTGACCGTTCGATCGCACGACCGCCAACCCAATCAGACGCGTCACCACACCTCCCGGCACGATCGCGGCGCAGACGAGCGTTGCCATGAGCGTCAGGCCGACGGCGATCGCCAGCAGCATGGTCAACAAGAACATCAACAGGTCTCGCCCCTGATTCGCATTGCCGCGAGCGCGTTGTCCGCGCGCGATTTCGCGCGGCAGACGCGCCGTCGCCTGCGCGAACTGTTCGGCCGACACGGATGGATGGCGGGCCAGCAATTGAGCGCTGAAGTCCTGTTCATGGTTCCAGGTCATGGGACCGTCCTTCCAGCGGAAGGTCGGCCACGTGTCACGCCAACGACCCACGACATAGATCTCCGCCGTCTCGCGCAGCGACGGATCGCTCAACTGCGTCAGCGCCTCCGGTTTCTCCGCGCGCAGCTCGTTGATCCACCAGATCATCTCGCGCGTGTCGGGATTCATGATGCGGATCACGGACGGCGTCAGGACAGCCAACGCCGAGATGACGAACGCGGCCGGAGCCGCGGACAGCGCGATCGGAATCGCGCGCCGCCAGCGCGGCACGAACTCCGGCACCGTGGACAGTTGCGCCAGCCGCTCGTCGATCGCTTCAAGCGATGGAGGCGTCGCGCGGTGCAAGTCGCGGGCGAGCCGTCGAGCGGACAACGGCAACGTTCCTGGATTCGGCGTTTCGATGCCGGCGCTCGGCGCGGCGCGGTCGAGGATCGTCGAGATCAATTGCACGGGGGTCATCGGCGACGGCGTGCCAGGCGCGACCATCGCTTTCGCGCCTGGATAGTCGAAGTCGAGCAGTACCAGGTGGCCATCGCGGCGGAGCCAGAGGCGTTCGAGCGCCAGCGGCAGCATCGACCCGTCGCGGCTCGCGGCCAGCAACTCGCCGGCGATATCGCGCAGCCAAGGCTTGACGGTCTTCCAATCCGTGGCGGCAGTGCAGGAGGCAAATGGCTCGCCCTCTGGTGCCTCGTACGCGTCCCAGCGCCCTTCGCCCATGCGTTGTCCGGCGAGCCAGTGGAGCCGCCCGATCCGCGAGACATCGCGCCGAGCTGCCGGCGGTTCCGCCGCGTTGAACGGTTTCTTGTGAATCCACACCGGGCGTCGCAGTACGCCATCGAACGCGAGGTTCAGCATGCCCTCTTCGGTCCGACCGATCTCGGCGACGAGTTCGAACGGACCGAGGCGCCCCTGCACGGCGGTTGGCTTCGCGGCTGCCGCACGCGGGGCGTCGACCGCGCGCTCGCCGCTGCGTACCCGCGTGACGACGCGCGTGTGGCTCACCAAATCATGCAGCGCCGCCCAGCCATTCGATCCGCGCGCCGTGACGAACAGCATCGCGACGAGCGACAGACTGATGATGGCTTGCGTCGCATTTTGGTTGGTGTGGAAATTGCCGATCACGATGATCGGCAACGAGCCCAGCGCGAGGATGATGAATGACGTGATGATGGATGGAGCCTGGTAGAGGAGCGCGCGAATCGCGATCTGGCTGGGCCGAGCGGCGCCGGTGGGAGCGGTGACGCGTAGCCCGAAGATCATCTTGCCGATCGAGCGCCCCCAGAGACTTTCGACGATCAGGAAATAGACGAACTGCACGAGCCAGGTCCACGTCGTCGGGCCGAAGGGACGCACAGCTTCCTGTGCGGCCGATGTGGTTGCGCCGGGTCCGACCTCGCCGGTCAGCGCGACGAGCAGAAATCCTGCGGGGACGTTGACCAGAACGTTGTCGATCGCGCCGGCGATGAACCGCGGGCCGAGCCTCGCCGGCAGATAATCGCGCTGCGAGAACGGCCGCAGCAGATCGGCGAGCGCCGAGTAGGAAGCGGGGCGATCGGCCGGCGTCTTGCTCAGACAGCGCAGCACGATCGCGGCGAGCCCCGCGGGAATCTCGGGGCGCAGCCGCCGCGGCGAGACCGGCGCGTCGTTGAGGACCCGTTGAACGAGGTCGCGCAGTTCCGGCGCGTCGAATGGCGCACGTCCGGTGAGCAGGTAGTAGAGCGTGCCGCCGACGGCGTAAATGTCGGCGCGAACGTCGAGCGGTTCGCCGCGGAGTTGCTCGGGCGCCGCATATTGCGGCGTGCCTTCGAATCCGGCGGTGGCGAGGTCGAACCGGACGTCCCGCGCGAGGGTCGAGATCGACAAGCCGAAGTCGCCGACCTTGACGCTGCCGTCGTTGTCGAGGAAGCAGTTCGACGGCTTGATGTCGCGATGCAGAATGCCCGCGGCGTGTGCGGCATCGAGCCCGCCGATGATCTCGAGCACGGCAGTCACGGCGTCGCCCGGGCTGAGCGGCCCCGACGCGACGACGCGATCTTTGAGCGTCCCGCCGGAGAGGAGTTCCATCGTGATCACCGGCATGCCGGCAATCTCCTCGCTGCCGAAGATGTAGACGGTATGGGGATGGCTGATCGAGGCAGCGAGCTGTCCCTCGCGCAGGAACTGGGCACGGTCCTCGGGGCGCTGCAGCCGGCTGCGCAAGACTTTGAGCGCAACGCGCCGTCCGTTCGCCATCTGCTCGGCCTCGTAGACCTCGCCCATGCCGCCGGCGCCAAGCAATCGCGTGATGCGATACCCGCCCCATAACTCGCCTTCGGTCAGTCGCGCGCCTGGCGCCCGATGAAGGGCTTCGGCTTCGGCGCTGGAGAGGGTCGGCGGTTCCTCCGGGCGTCCGGCGCCCGTCAACGTCTCGGTGCCCGCATCGAACAGGCACTGCGGGCAGAGTCCTTCCGGGACGTCGGACGCCAGCGTCCGGCCGCAGCGCGGGCAGCGCGAGACCTGCAGTGTCGCGTCTTCCATGCCTGGATCAGACAAAAGGGCGGCGAAAGGTTACTGGTTCAGGGCGCGAATCAGGTAGCGAATTTCTTCCTCAACATCGGCAGGATCGGCCACTGTGTGGGAAATCTGCTGACGCAGCTGCTCCTGAAATCGGCGCCGCAGGCGATGCACGGCGACCTTGATCGCGCCTTCCGATCGACCGAGCGGCGCGATCAACGCCGCGTAGCCACCGCGGGGCATCTGTCCTAGAAGGCTCTCCTTGAGCGCATCGAACTCGGCCTCCCGTCCCTCCGCGGCCCATTCGTCGCGCAAGGCGGCCAGCACCCGGTCGATGACGGTCAGCGCCCAGCGCCGTTCGTAGAGGGTTTCCGGCGTCCGCGGATCGACGGGCTCCACGTGATAGCGCTGTTCGGCGGTATCGAATTCGAGTGACAACGGCGTGAGGCCACCCCCGCGCTTCTGCGCGAGCGCCCGGGTTGTCTCATTGGCGAGAAAGTGCTTCAAGGACGCGAGCAGGAAGGCGCGAAAGCGTCCGCGTTCCTGGTGCAGCCCCTCGAAGTCGCGCCGTTCGAGCAGCGAGGCGAAGAATCCCTGCGTCAGGTCGCGGGCCGCGTCCGGCGTCCGCCCACGCCGCCGAACGTAGGCGTAGAGCGGATACCAATAGATGTCGCAGAGCGCTTCGAGCGCATGCCGCGCCGCTGCCGAATCATCCCCGCCCGCCGCGAGGACCAGACTCCACTGAGTGGTTTCAAAGGGCACGGGACTTGATTAGCATCGTCAACATGCGACACATCGCGACCATCGTCGGGCTTGGCATTCTAAACGGTTTCCTGGCCGGCGCCCCCGCCCAGGCACAAACACCCCCTCCTGCGGCGGAACCCAAAGTGTGGACGGAGAACGCCAGCGCCGGGTTGGCCATGACGGAAGGGAATACCGACACCTCCACGATCAACATCGGCTACGAGGTGATGTACGACCCACACGCAAGGAACCTGGTGAAATCGAGCGGCCTCTTTCTGCGCAGCGACTCAGACGATGAGTTGACGGCGGATCGACTCGAGCTGATCGGCCGCGACGAATACAAGATCCGCGACGGCATATTCATCTTCGGCCAGATGCAGTATCTGCGCGATCGTTTCAAAGACATCACCTACCTGATTGCGCCCACGGGAGGGTTGGGCTATCGGGCCATCAACACGCCGCGGACGATGCTCTCGGTTGATGTCGGTGCGGGTGGCGTGTGGGAAAAGAATTCAGGTTCGGAGGCTCACGACTCGGGCGCGTTCATGTTCGGCGACAAGCTCCAGCACAAGATCTCCCCGAGCGCGACGTTCACCGAGGTCTTCAACGCGCTGTACAAGATCGCGGACTTCAGCGACGTGCTGTATGTCTTCGACGCCGCGCTGGCGGCGACGGTGAGCACCAAGACACAGATCAAGGTCGAAGTGGTCGACACCTTCAAGAACAAGCCTCCGACGGCGCTCGTGCAGAAGAACGACGTCGCGTTCATCGTGGCGTTGGTCTACAAGAACTAGAATCGGGCAGGCTAAAGCCTGCCCCTACCGCCGCCTGCCCTCTGTCCATGGACCTCGAAAAATTCCGCGCGCTGGCCAGGAACTGGGAGGCGCTCGCCGACGCCGATCCGCTGTTCGGCGTCTTGTCCGATCCCACCAAGCAGCACGGACGCTGGGACACCGACGAGTTCTTCGCCTCGGGCCAGGCGCACGTCGCCAAACTGCTGCGGATCCTTGCGTCGCTCGGCGTTTCGTACCCGCGCGGCACATGCCTGGACTTCGGGTGCGGCGTCGGTCGGTTGACGATCCCGCTGGCCGCACATTTCGAACAGACCGTCGGCGTTGACGTCGCGCGCGCGATGGTCGCCGCCGCGACGCGCGCGGTGAAGCCGGCCGATCGCTGCCGCTTTGTCGTCAACCGCGATCCCGATCTCCGGCAGTTCAAGAGGCAGTCGTTTGATTTCGTCCACTCCTGTCTGGTCCTTCAGCACATCCCGCCCGACGTGAGCGTCAACTACATCCGGGAGTTTCTGCGGATCGCCAGGCCGGGCGGTCTCGTCGTGTTCCAGCTGCCGGCAGAAACGCGAACCCAGGAACAGATCTCGGCGATGTACGCGCTCCCCGAGGACGGTTTTCGAGCGGACCTCGCACTTATTGATGCGCCGGTGCGGATGGAGGCTGGCAGCGAGGCGATGATCCACGTCCGCGTCGGCAACGCCAGCGGGCTGCCGTGGCCGCACGACATTCCGGCTGGCCGCCACATCTGTCTCGCGAATCACTGGTGGCACGCCGATGGGCGGATGGCGGTACCCGATGACGGCCGCGCCCGGCTGCCGCGGACGCTCGAGGCCGGCGACGCCGTCGCGATTCCACTCAGCGTGCACGCCCCGCCGTCTCCAGGACAGTACCACCTCGAGGTCGACCTTGTGCAGGAGCGTGTCTGCTGGTTCGCGCAGCATGGCTCGCAGACCGCGCGCATGGCCATCGACGTGATCCCGGCTTCCACGATCGTCTCGGCCGACGCGCCGGCACCGCCACCATCCCCGCGCGCGTCCTGGTTCACGAAAATCCGCCGCCGTCTCAAGGGCGGCGAGCCGACGTTCGAGATGCACGTCGTGCCGCGCGCAGAGATCGAGCGGGTTGTCGCCGCGTCTGGCGGCAGCGTGCTCCACGCCGTGGACGACAATGCCGCCGGGGAAGGCTGGCTCAGTTACACGTATATTTGTCGTCGCTGACTGTGCCCGATTCGAGCGCTCTCCCTCTCGTCCCAAGCCCGAGGCCGTCCGCGGGTCGCGGCCTGATGGCGCCGCTTACGCTGACCGTGGCCGCGATGGCCGCGATTGCGCTCGCGGTTGCCATTCTCGCGACTGGGCCCGTGACGCTGTCGCTCGGACCGTTCAAGGCGCGCTCGTCAACCGCCGGTCGTCCGCTCGGGGCCGCGTTCATTTGCGCGTTCACGCTGCTCGGCGTCTGGTGGCGATCGCGGCGCTGGCGATCGGTCGCGACGGCGCTGCTCATCGCGATTGCCCCGCTCGCGTTGCTGCTGGGACGTGTCGGGACGACCTATCCGACCGGCGACGGCGCGCTGATCGAGCTGTACACGCTCCATGCGATTCGCGGGCAGCAGGCGCTTGGTGCCTATTCGCAGTACGGGTGGCACCATCCGGGCCCGCTGTCGTTCTACATCCTCGCGCCGTTCTACGTGCTGGGCGGCGACTCGACGTTCGGTCTCGGCGTCGGCGTCCTCTTCGTGAATCTCGGGTCGCTCGCAATCGTCGCCTGGATCGTGGCGCGCGAGACGCGCGTCTCGCTGTCCTTCGCCGTGCTGCTGTTCGGATTTCTCACGCTGTTCGCGGCTCGGATTCCGCAGGTGCTCTCGAGCGGCTGGAATCCGCACACGCCGCTGCTGCCGCTGGTGGCGCTGGTCTTTGTCACCGCGTCAAGTCTCGACGGCCGGCTCGGGCTGCTGCCGCTTGCCGCGCTGCTGACGTCCTTCGTCGTTCAAACTCACGTCGGTTTCAGTCAGGTGGCCGGCGTGTTGTTCGTGCTGGCCGCCTATCCCGTTGCGATGACGGCGCTCGTCGATCCCGAGCGACGATCGGCGATGCTCTGGCGCCTTGTGGCGACCGTCTTTGTCCTGGAGGGTCTGTGGGCCGGACCGCTGGCCGAACAGGTCCTGAAAAGTCCCGGCAACATGACGTTGATTCTGCGGTTCTTCTTCAACGGCCACATCGAGCAGACGGTCACCGCGTCGTGGATCGCGTGGAGCACGATGCTGGCCGCCGCGTTTCGTCCGTCGTTCGTGCTGGCCGCCGGCTCGCCGTTTGTCCCCGGCGACGAACTCTGGCCGCGGCTCCTCGGCACCTCACTGGTGCTGGCGCTCGTCCCGGCCGCGATCCATGCCTGGCGCGGCGGCCGTCGACTGGTTGGCTGGGTATCGATCCTCGCCTTTGTGTCGTCGCTTGGTGGCGCCTGGTCCACGTACCACATCCGCGGTCCGATCGGCGACTACCATATCTTCTGGCTCGCGCCGCTCGGCCTTGTGAGTGCGGCCTGTATCGGCGCTGAAGCCACGGCATTTCTTTCCCGATTGGTGGCTGCGCGGCTCGAACGTCTGGTGGTGAGGACGGCTGCGACGATCGCCCTCATCAGCGTTGCTGCGATCGGCTGCCGTCCGTATGTTGGAATGTCCGACACCTTCGAGCTGAAATCCGACGGCGCGATGGTCCGGCGGCTCACCAACGGTGTCTTGACCGCGCTGCCGCGCTGGCACGCGACCCACCCGATTGTGCGATGCGACGATGCCGTCTGGGCGACGGGCGCCGGCCTGGTGCTGCAGCTGGAACGCGCCAATATTCGTACGTCGGTGGCGCCGGAGATGGTCTGGCTGTTCGGCGAAAACATGGCGGCTGACGGCACCGAGGACGTGTTGCTGACGGTCTCCCGGGCCGGCCGGCATGTGGAACTCGCAGAACGGCCAGGCAACAATACGATTGCTGAAGGCGGGACCTTCTATGTCGACGCCATCAGCCTGATCGATCAGCCCGAGGCCCGCCCCCGCTAGTTCGCTGACACGCTCTTTTGACAGCCCTTATACGGCTCAGCTAGACTCGCGCGCTCGCCGCGAGCAGAAATGTCGCCGCGCGGCCGTCCACTCCGACGCGCGCCATGAACATCCTCGGTATCTGGGACGGGCACGATTCCGGCGCGGCGCTCCTGCGCGACGGCTGCGTCGTGGCCGCGGTCAACGAGGAGCGGTTGTCACGCCGCAAGCTCGAAATCAGATTCCCGCGCGCGTCCATCGCCGCGTGCCTTCGCGAAGCCGGCATCCGGCCAGACCAGATTGACCTCGTTGCCGCGTCCACGCTGGATCCGGCCAAAGCGCTCGCGCGCGTGATGCCCGCGACCAAAGAGGCCTACTACCAGCTCCGACGGCGAAAAGCGACACCCGGCCTGATGACCTCGCTTGTTCGGCGCGGTAAGTACTGGCTGCCGGAGTTTGGTCCCAACGCCATTTCCGCCGCGATCGGCCGCGCATCGCTCCGCAGCGCGCTCGCGCGCGTCGGTCTGGGGGAGACGCGCCTCGAGATTTACGATCATCACGACAGCCACGCGGCCGCCGCCGCGCTGACCAGCGGCTGGCCCCACGCGATCGTGTTGACCATCGACGGCGTGGGCGACGGTCTGTCGTCGACCGTCTCGCGATTCGACGAGGGCCGCTTGACCCGGCTCGACGCCACGCGCGCCCGTCATTCGCCCGGCATCTTCTTCGAATGCGTGACGAATCTCCTGAACATGCGCGAACTCGAAGACGAGGGAAAGGTGATGGCGCTGGCCAGCTACGCGCCGCTGCCGGAACGCAATCCACTGCGAGAGGTTCTGTACGCGCGCGGTCTCCGCTTCGAGACCGACGTGCCCGGGCATCGGTTGCAGTCACGGCTGCGCGCGATTCATTGGGCCCACCCGAACGAACAGTTTGCCGCGATGGCGCAGGATGCGCTCGAGCACGCGTGCCTGGCGATCGTTCAAGAAGCGACGGCGCGAACCGGGATTCGACAGATCGCGCTTGCCGGCGGCGTTGCGCAAAACATCAAGATGAGCCGACGGATTCGGCTGCTCGACGGCGTCGAGGATGTCTCGGTCTACCCGCACATGGGCGACGGCGGACTCGCGCTCGGCGCGGCGCTGAGGGCCGCGCAGATCGTCGAAGGCCGCTGCTCGGTTGAACTGCCAGATCTGGGCCTCGGTCCGTCGTTCTCCGACGAGGAGCTCCTCCGGGCGCTCCAGGACTCCGGTCTGCGTTACGAGCGTCCGCGCGACCTCAGTGCGGCGGTCGCCGATCAGCTCACGAACGATCGCGTCGTGCTCTGGTTTCAAGGCCGCATGGAGTACGGCCCGCGCGCGCTCGGACATCGCAGCATTCTGGCGCGCGCCGACAAGACTTCCGTGCGCGACCGTCTCAATCTGGTTCTGAAACGGCGCGTCTGGTATCAGCCGTTCTGCCCGAGCCTGCTCGAGAGCGACGGCCTGCGGGTCTTTGAGGACTGCACCGGCCGACCCAATCGCCATATGACGATGGGGTATCTGGTTCGAGATTGGTACCGAGCGTCGATGGCTGGCGTGATCAGCGCCGATGGCACGTGTCGTCCGCAACTGGTCTCGGATACGGCGGACGGTCCGTTCGCGGCCCTGCTCAGGGAGATGCGTGCGCGGCTCGGTCTGAGTGTCGTTCTGAACACCAGCTTCAACATTCACGGCGAGCCGATGGTCTGCTCACCGGAACAGGCCATCGACGTCTTTCGCCGAAGCGGCGCCGATGCGCTCGTCCTCGGACCAGCGCTGGTGCTCGCACCGCGTCCGCATGCAGCGGTCGTCTCGGACCACTCGTTGGGATTGGTCCCGGCCTGACCTCAGTCGCCCCGCGACATCGACGGGAGCGCGCACACGATCGCCACGATCACCACGTGATCGTGATGAATACGGAACTGGATGGTGTGCGGAAAGCGTTTCAACGCGGCCTGCCGCGAGCCGCCGCGCACGAACGGAAACGCGAGAGGATTCTGGAGAATTCGGGCAACCGCCTCTTCGAGGTCGATGGCAAACGCGCGGCCGAGCCGCGGTGGATGGGCGTCGTACCACGCCCGCGCGGCGACGACGCCGTCGGCCGCCTCGGGGACAAACACGACGACCGGCGTCATGAACGATCGCGCAGACGTTTCCGGACGACGTCCCACGAGATCGCGCGCGCCGGTGACTCGAGATGGGCGGACCAGCGTCGGTCGATCTCGGTGCGATCCTCGGCGCCGATCTTGAGCGCGGCGTTGCGTTCATCCTCTTTCAGACTGGCCCACAGCGCCATCGCCAGTTCGGCCCGTTCGTCGGCCGGCAGGGCCAGGAGATCATCGAGCGTCGACGGCATGCGCCAAATGCTCTCATGCGTGGTCGGTGCCGTCCAGAGCCAACTGAGCCGCGAGCCGCGTGCACGTTTTCATATTCCTGCGCAGCGGCGACCGGAACGAAGCTTGCTCTGACCCAGGCCGATTAGTCCCATGACCATGAACAGGACGCGACGCGCAGAACAGGGATTCACGCTCATCGAACTGCTGGTCGTCGTCTCGGTCATCGGTGTCCTCGCCGCGATGGCGGCCGTGCGGCTCACGCAGGCGCGCCTGGCGAGCAACGAAGCGTCGGCGATCAGCTCCTTGCGCGTAATCAATTCCGCGCAAGCGACCTTTGCCTCGAGTTGCGGTGGCGGTGGCTATGCCCAATCGCTCGAGTCACTTGCGACGCCTCCGGCGGCGACGGCGCCCGCGTTCGTGTCCGCGGATCTGACCGTCACCGGCGTCAGGAAGAGCGGCTACACCTTCACCCTGCAGCCGGATGCCGGCGCAAATCCCGTCCTGCTCGGGCCTCAGACCTGCAATGCCGTCGAGGACAGCGTCTCGGATTACTTCGCCTTTGCCGATCCGCTGGTCTTCGACGATACCGGTCGTCGGACCTTCGCCACCGATCGGCGAGCGACAATTTTTTTCAGGAGTGACAATGTGACGTTGACGTCCGGGATGCCTGGCGCGATGCCACTCCACTGAGCGGCGCGTCGCGTTGCACGCGGCTGCACAGCACTGACGCAAAGGTCCCGCGACGTCCGTCCGATAAACAGAACCGTGCACGAGACCAGTTGGACATTCACTCGCGGCAGCGAGCGGCTCGAAATCACCCGCGAAAAAGTCGACGACGGCACGACGCTGGTCGTGGCCGGCGACGGCGCGCCGCGCTCCTATTTCTTCCGCGACTTTCAGCGCCTCGAAATCTTTCAGAAGGACATGGAAACGCTGCTGCTCAAGACCGGGTGGACCTTCCAGGCCTATACGCCGGATCGCCGGACCGGACGCGATCGCCGGGGCTGGCCGCGCCGCAGCAACGATCGCCGCCGCTGGTGGACCGACGGTCGCATCGAGGACGCCGTCGAGCCGCAGAAGAGCAGCCCGCCGCTTGATGACAAGACCGGCACCGACGAACGGTCGGCGCCGGATCGCACTCCGCCTTCCAAGTAATCAGTTCGTCAGCCGAATCGATCCGAGCGCGCTCTGAATCGGCGCCTCGTAGCGGGGCAGATCGGCCTTTGGCGCGACGCCGAGCACGTAGAACACGTTCCCGCTCTTCAGCAGCGTCGTCATCACCTGAATCACTTCGTCGCGGTTCGTCGCCTCCGATACGTTCGTGAGCGTCGCTTGAACCCAGCGCCGGCCGTCGATCGTGACCGAGCGATAGACCGATGGCTCGACGAGTTTCGGATTGTTGACTTTGAGCGCCGCGACGAAGGCTTCGCTGGCGGCGGTCAGGTCCTTGTTCGTGTTGCTCTCAATCCCCGCCTCGACGCCGTGCGTGAACACGGTGTGCGTATCGACCACGCCGTAGGCGCCGGTCGGCGCAAAGGTCACCGAATACCGGCTCGGAAGTTCTTTCCAGTTCGCCGGCACCGTGATCGTGAAGAGGTCGCCCTCCGAATATTGGACCAGTCGCGTCGCCGGCGGTTCGATCGTCCCGCCGATGCGCCCGTTGGCCATGCTCGGATTCGCGGCCGGCTGCGCCTTCGTCACGGCGCCAGGCGTCGGCGGCGGTGGCAGGGTCTTCAAGTGCTCGCGGACGCGCTGAAATCCCGTTCCATCGAGCGTGACGTTCGCGATCGGCAGCGCCTTCGCTTCCTTGGTGATGTACTCGACGCGGTTGCCGGGATTGGGGTGATCGCTCGCCCACTGCGGACCGCTTGCACTGGTCTTGTCGATGGTCCGGAACATGTTGGCCATGTCGCGCGGATCGTAGCCGGCGAGCGACATGATGCGGGCGCCCTCGAGGTCCGCTTGTTTCTCGTCGTCGCGGCTGTAGCGCATGCGAAAGCCGGATTCGGCGATGTTGCCGAGATCGGCGGCGAGGCTGGCGCCGCTCGCGCCGCCCAGATACGCGCCGCCGGCGATGCCGGCGATTTGTCCGACCGTCAGCCACCCCGATTTCCGCGGTTCGGCGGTCCCGTGCCGCAGCACGACATGGCTGATTTCATGCGCCATGACGCCGGCGACTTCGCCTTCGTTGGTGGCCGCTTCGATCATCCCGCGGTTGACGAACATCGGTCCGCCCGGCAGGGCGAAGGCGTTGATCTCCTTCACGTTCAGCGTCTCGAAGGAGTACTTGAACTCCTCGTGCCGGAACTCCGGCGGGATGGCGGCCACGAGTCGGGCCCCGAGTGCGGTGATGTACGCGCTGGTGGGTGCGTCGTTCAGCAGCGGATACCGCTGCCTCGCCTGACCGGCCCCGGCCAATCCCTTGCGCACATCGTCGGCGGGGGTCGTCGAGTTCTTCGGAGGCGTGATTCTGGTTTGCGCGTGCAGGGCGATCACCGCGACCGCCACTAGCGCACTACTCAGTGCGAGAGAGTTCTTCATTGCGCGCCTCATCGCGATCGATGGCTGTCAAGAATTGTCAGTTTCACGGACCGCGAGCGGAAAAGTGTCAGTCGCCGCGGTCAGCTGTTTTATCGTCAACTCCAAATATTGGAGTAGTTTACGCCAAACGTGTAACCCGGCATGGCCTCTGCAGTGCGGGAAGCAGGAGCGACGACCACCTGTGAAGATCCGGAAAGAGGACGGCTACACGCTGATCGACATGATCTTCGTCTGTGCCCTGATCGGCGTACTCTCGGCGATTGCCCTGCCGAAGCTGCTGATGGCGCGCCAGTACGCGGGCTCGGCGTCCGCGATCGGATCGATGCGGACCATCGGCAGCGCCGAATTGACGTTTGCGTTGACGTGCGGCGCGGGCTTCTATGCGCCGAATCTGACCACCCTCGGTACGCCGCCCGCCGGCAGTCCCGAAGCGTTCATCAGCCCGAATCTGGGCAGCGCGAATACCATCACGAAAGCCGGCTATGTCATCCAGATCCAGGCGGTGCCGTTCGCGGGCGCGCCGCCGTCGTGCAACGGCGTCGGCGCCGGAGCCGGGGCTCAGGGGTTCGCGGCCACGGCCGACGCGATCGAAGCCGACAACCATCGCTTCTTCGGGATCAACTCCGACGCGCAGATCTGGGAGAACACGGCGAGCTTTCTCGGCGTCATGCCTGAATTCGGCGAGCCGGTGGTCGGACACGTCTTCCACTGACGCGGCATCTCGGGAGTGAGGGACGCAGAAACTTAGGATTTGGGGCGGGGGAGCGGTCGTTCCGCATGCCGGAACGGCCGTCGCTCCGAATCCTGAGTTCCTGGGTTCCTCACAGCCCACAGATGCCGGCACTTGCTCTATAATTCCAGCTACATATGTGGACCAAGATGATGGGTGGCCCTCGCAAGAAGGCGCCCAAAACCATTGCGGTGATCGATCCGGATCGCTGCTTTGGCGCTTTTGCCTGTTCAATCTGCCAGGCCGCGTGTCCCGTGGCCGGCTGCATCGTTGAAGAACCCGATCGGGATGGGCGGATGGTCTGCGCGGTTCGCGCCGACCTCTGCATCGGCTGCGGGTTGTGCGTCACGATGGGGAATCCGACCGCGCCGCAACAGCGCGAGTTCGGGTGTCCGCAGGACTACGACGCCATCAACATGATGCCGTTCGAAGAAGTCGTGAAGGCGCTCACTCAGCCGGCCGCCGCGCCGGTTGAAGCCACGACCGCCTGAAAATACCGCGACGGCAACCGATGATCGAGGCGGGCCGCGATGAACGCGGACGCCTCGTGTACGCCCGCCAGCGACACGCCGGTGTCGATCCCCAGCCCGTTCAGCATGTAGATCAAATCGTCCGTCGCAAGATTGCCGGCGGCGCCAGGCGCGTACGGACAACCGCCCAACCCGCCTGAGGCCGCATCGAAGGTCCGAATCCCAAGGGGCAACGCCGCGAGCACGTTCGCGAGCGCCGTCCCGCGCGTATCGTGGAAGTGCAGCGCAATCTGATCCGGCCGCGCGCGCATCAGCACCGGGTCGAGGACCTCGGGAATCTGTCCCGGATGCGCGATCCCGATCGTGTCGCTGACGGCCACTTCGAAGACCCCGAGGTCGAGCAGCCGCGCCGTGAGAGCCGCGACGACGGCCGGCTTGATGGCCCCTTCGTACGGACAGCCGAACGCCGTCGACAGATAGCCGCGGACGCGCACGCCCGCTTCGAGCGCGCGGCGGCACACCTCCGCGTATGTCGCAAACGATTCGTCAATCGATTGGTTGATGTTCTTGCGGCTGAACGTCTCCGAGGCCGCCGCGAAGATCGCCACCTCGCGAACGCCCGCGCCCAGCGCGCGGTCGAGCCCGGCGACGTTGGGCACGAGCGCCGTGTACCGCGTGCCCGGGCGTTTGGCGATGCCGTGAAAGACCTCCGCGGCATCGCGCATGCGCGGGACCCACTTCGGGCTGACGAAGGCGGTGACTTCGATCGTCGGCAGGTGCGCGGCGCTCAGGAGATTGACGAACGCGATCTTGTCCGCCGTCGAGACGTCGACCTTTTCGTTCTGCAGGCCGTCCCTCGGGCCGACCTCGACGATCGCGACCTTGGTGCCCCGCCAGCGATCGTGCAGCTCCGGCATCGTCAGCTCAATTCGACCAGCAGCGTTTCCGGCTGCACGAGTTGCCCTTCCTGACAGTGTACCGCGGTGACGGTCGCGTCGCTGCCGGAGCGGAGCGGCAGTTCCATCTTCATCGCCTCGAGCACGACCAGCGTGTCACCTTTCTTGACCGCCGCGCCAGGTGTCGCGAGAACGCGCACGACCTTCGCGGGCATCGGCGCATGAATCTGCTGCCGGCCGTCGCCCCGTCCTGCCCGGGTCGCGTGGGGACGAACACTTGCTGGGGCGAGACGAAACGCCTGGCCGTTCCACCACACCCACCGATCGTCCGCGGTTCCGGCGACGTAGATCGTCTCCTGCTTGCCTTCAACGGTGACGTTGATTTGATCCATCTGGCCCCATCACCACGCGATCACTACCGATCCGCACGTCATCATGAAGAGACGAAGTTGGTGTCGCTTCGTGACCTTCTCGCCTTCGTGAAGAAGTATCGACTCAATTCCGCCACGCCCCAACACGCTCCCAGGGAGTCGCCATGCCGCCGGCTGGTCGCGAGGCGGTGTGCTGGTCAGCTCCCGCTGTCGCCGCCTCCACGAGCCAGGCTGGCGCCTCGGGTGTCGCGACGAACGCGTGCGCCTCGCGGTCGAGAAACGTCGTGTCGAGGGCGCCACGGCGGAACGCGTCGCTATCGAGCAACTGGATCAAGAACGATGCGTTGGTCCGAATGCCGAGCACCGGCAACGATCGGAGCGCCTCGATCAGCCGCGCGATCGCGAGTGGACGAGTCTCGGCCGTCGCGATCACCTTGGCGAGGAGCGGGTCGTAGTGAACCGTCACCTCATCTCCCTCGCGAATCCCAGAATCAATCCGCACGCCGGGCATCGTCGGTTCGCGGTAGAGAAGCACGCGACCGGCTTGTGGCAGGAACCCGTTGGCGGGATCTTCCGCGTAGAGGCGGGCTTCGATCGCGTGTCCACGCTGCGAGAGCGACGCCTGCGTCCAGGGCAGTGGGTCGCCGGCGGCGACGAGCAGTTGCGCGCGCACCAGATCGACGCCCACCACCTGCTCGGTGACGCCGTGCTCGACCTGCAGCCGCGTGTTCATTTCAAGAAAGTAGAACGGCGCATCGTCGCGATCGGCGTGCTCGAGATCGACGAGGAACTCGACCGTGCCGGCGTTTCGGTAGTCAGCGGCCCGCGCCGCCGCCACGGCAGCGTCCGTGATGCGTCGTCGCAGCGTCGGGGTGAGATTGGGCGACGGCGTTTCCTCGACGACTTTCTGATGACGGCGCTGTGCCGAGCATTCGCGCTCGAAGAGGTGAATCGCGTGGCCGTGGGCATCGGCAAAGATCTGGACTTCAACGTGATGCGGCCGCACGATCCGCTTCTCGACGTAGAGCGTTCCGTTGCCGAACGCACTCTCGGCCTCGCGGCGCGCCGATTGAATCGCCGCCGTCAGATCCGTTGCGCGATCGACATCGCGCATCCCCTTGCCGCCGCCGCCCGAGGCCGCCTTGACGACGGCCGGGAAGCCGACGCTTTCGACGGCACGGCGGATGCCGTCATCCGTCTGGTCTGCCGGCGTCTGCCCCGGCACGACCGGGACGCCGGCCGCAGACATCCGTTGCCTCGCTTCGATCTTCGAGCCCATCGTCGCGATGACGCGTGAAGGAGGACCAACGAAGACGATCCCCGCGTCCTCGCAAGCCTTGGCAAACGAAGCGTTCTCTGAGAGGAATCCGTACCCCGGATGAATGGCGTCGGCGCCGCTGCGCCCGGCTGCGTCGAGAAGCGCCGGGATCGAGAGGTAGCTGTGACTTGCGGCGGCTGGGCCAAGATGGACCGCGCGATCGGCGGCCGCGACGTGCGCCGCAAGCCGATCGGCGTCCGAGTACACGGCAACCGTCTCCACGCCAGCCTCGCGGCAGGCTCTCGCAATCCGAACGGCGATTTCGCCGCGGTTGGCGATCAGCAGCCGGCGAATCACGCGCCGCTCCAGCGCGGTTTTCTCTTTTCGAGGAAGGCTTTGAGCCCTTCCTGGCCTTCGGCCGAGACCCGTCGGGCGGCAATGGCCCGAGCGGTCAGCGCCGGATGATCCTCGACGGCTGTATGTGAAACCCGCGCGATCAGCGACTTCGCCGCCGCGATCGCCTCGCGTCCGCCCGCGATCAGCGAGCGCACATATTCGTTCACCTTGTCGTCGAGTTGCGACTCGGGCACGACCGCGTGCACGAGGCCGATCTCGAGAGCACGCGCGGCCGAAAACGGCGCGCCGGTCAGGAACAGCTCCCGCGCGGCCGACCGGCCGATCTTCTCGATCGCAAACGGCGCGATGACCGCGGGGATGATGCCGAGTCGCACTTCAGTGAAGCCGAAGCTGGCCGTCTCCGACGACACGACGATGTCGCAGCAGGCCGCCAGCCCGGCGCCGCCACCAAACGCGCCGCCCTGCACGCGACCGACGACAGGCACCGGCAGCGTGTTGATCGCGTGGAACATCAGCGCGGCCGCTTCGGCATCCTCGATGTTCTGCGCTTCGGTATAGGCCACCGTCTTGGCCATCCACTGGATGTCCGCACCGGCCGAGAACGTTTTCCCGGCGCCTGCGAGAACGACGACGCGAACCGCCGGGTCGTCGTGGAGGAGCGTGGCCCAGTCGGTCAGCTCCGCGATCGTCTCTTCGTTGAACGCGTTTCGAACCTCGGGCCTGTTCAAGGTCACGCGTTCGACGGGACCTTCGCGGACGGTGAGGATGTGACGGTAGGCCATGTAATTTTCAATTGGGAATTATCAATTATCAATTCGTACGAATTGACAATTGAGCATTGAGAATTGCCAATTACATCCGGAAGACCCCAAAGCGGGGCGGCGCGAGCGGAGCGTGGCGCGCAAGCGACACGCCCAGGGCGAGCGCCGTGCGAGTGTCCGCCGGATCGAGAATCCCGTCGTCCCAGAGACGCGCCGTCGAGTAGTACGGCGAGCCTTCGTGGTCGTATTTTTCGAGAATGGGCTGGCGGAGGTCGCGTTCTTCCGCGGCGCTCAGCGTGCCACCCTCGCGGGCGCGCTGTTCGTGCTTGACCGACGTCAGCACGCCGGCCGCCTGATCGCCGCCCATCACCGAGATCCGCGCGTTCGGCCACATCCAGAGCAGCCGCGGATCGTAGGCCCGGCCGCACATCCCGTAGTTGCCGGCGCCGAACGATCCGCCGATCACGACGGTGAACTTCGGGACCGACGCGTTGGCGACGGCGTGGACCATTTTCGCGCCGTCCTTGGCAATCCCGGCCCTCTCATACTGACGCCCGACGATGAACCCGGTGATGTTCTGGAGAAAGATCAGCGGCACGCCGCGCAGGTTGCAGAGTTCGATGAAATGCGTGGCCTTGAGCGCTGATTCCGAGAAGAGGACGCCGTTATTGGCGATGATGCCGACGCGCATGCCGTGGAGGCGCGCGAAGCCGGTGACCAGCGTCGCGCCGTAGCGCTCCTTGAACTCGTCGAAACGCGATCCGTCGACGAGCCGCGCAATCACTTCGCGGACGTCGTACGGTTTGCGGAGATCGGCATTGACGATGCCGTACAGTTCCGATGGGTCGTAGCGCGGATCTTCGGGCGCGATGTCGCCAGCGGAGCCAATCCGGCTGAAGCCGGATGCCGCGGCGGTCGAGTCGGTCAGCGAGGATACGACCGTCCGGCAGATCGACAGCGCATGCGCGTCGTCGTCGGCGAGATAGTCGGCGACCCCCGAGAGACGCGTGTGGACGTCGGCGCCGCCCAGTTCCTCGGCCGTGACTTCTTCGCCGGTCGCCGCTTTGACGAGCGGCGGACCGCCGAGAAAGATCGTCCCGGTCCCTTTGACGATGATGGTTTCGTCGGACATCGCCGGCACGTACGCACCGCCGGCGGTGCACGATCCCATGACGACGGCCACCTGCGCGATCCCTTCGGCCGACATGCGCGCCTGATTGAAAAAGATGCGGCCGAAGTGGTCGCGATCCGGAAAGACGTCAGCCTGCATTGGCAGAAACGCGCCGCCGGAGTCGACGAGATAGATGCACGGAAGACGGTTGTCGAGCGCGATCTGCTGGGCGCGCAGATGTTTCTTCACCGTCATCGGAAAGTAGGTGCCGCCTTTCACCGTCGCATCGTTCGCGACGATCAGCACCTCGCGTCCGGACACGCGTCCAATGCCGGTGACGATGCCCGCGCACGGCGCTTCGTCGTCGTACATCCCGTTCGCGGCGAGCGCCGACAGCTCGAGAAACGGCGAGCCGCGGTCGAGCAGTCCGTCGACCCGTTCGCGGACCGGCAGCTTGCCTTGCGCCCGATGCCGTTCGAGGTATTTGGCGCCGCCGCCCTGGCGTGCGGTTTCGGTCCGCTCGCGCAGCTCGGCGACGAGTTGCCGCATCCGTTCCTGATTGGCGAGAAAGGTCGCGTCGGTCGTGCTGATGTGCGACTCGAGGACGTCCATTTACCAGCCGCAGCAGTCGGTTTTGAAGCCGCAGGCGGTGCAGCGCCAGACCGCGTGCATCCGATACATGTCCGCGCCGCAGCGTTCGCAGAGCATTTTGTCGGTGTCGACCGGTGCCGTCGTTTTGAGGGGGGTGATGGGGCGTACCGGGTTCGGTCGCGGGGGCGTCGGGTCGGACATGCGCGGATTATCACTCATTTTGTCCGGGCTGAGCTTGCCTTGGACCCCTTCAAGTGTCATGAATGCATACAGTCCGCCCGCCGCTGTATTGAGATAATGCGTGTGGGCACCTTTGGGGGCACTGTGAAACGCAAACGCCGCGTCCTTGCGATCGACGACGAGCCTTCGATGACCGAGTGGCTCAAGGTGTTGCTCGAGCATGCCGGCTACGAGGTTCGCACGGCGCTCATCGGGACGCGCGGCGAGGAGATCTTCCGTTCCTGGAATCCGGACGCCGTCGTCACCGACATGATGCTGCCTGATCTGGACGGCATCGATCTCGTCAGGAAGTGCAAACAGCTCCAGCCCGACGTTGAGGTCATCGTCATTACCGGTCAGGGGAACATTCCGCGTTCGGTCGAAGCGGTCAAAGCCGGCGCGTACGATTTCCTGGAGAAGCCGGTCGACGCGGATCGCCTGCTCGACAAGCTCGAGAAAGCGATCCGGCAGAAGTCGTTGACCGACGAGAACGAGCAGCTCAAACAGAAGCTCCAGGATCGCTACAAGTTCCAGAACATCGTCGGCAAGAGCAAGCCGATGCAGGATCTGTTCGATCTGGTCGAGAACGTCGCGGCCAGCGAAGCCAACATTTTGATTCAGGGCGAGAACGGCACCGGCAAGGAGCTGATCGCCAACGCGATTCACTACAACAGCAAGCGGGCCAAGGGGCCGTTCATCAAGATCAACTGCGCGGCGATCCCGAAGGATCTGATCGAGTCGGAGCTGTTCGGCTACAAGAAGGGCGCGTTCACCGGCGCGATTGCCGACAAGGAAGGGCTGCTGGAACTCGCCGAAGGCGGTTCGTTGCTCCTCGATGAGATCGGCGAGATGCCGCCGTATCTGCAGACCAAGCTGCTGCGCGTGCTGCAGGAGCGGTGTTATCGACCGATTGGGAGCGACCGCATCGTGCACGTCGACTTCCGGCTGATTTGCGCGACCAATGCCGATCTCGAAGCGGCGCTCCGTGACGGCCGGCTGCGGGAGGATCTCTACTTCCGCATCAACACGATTGCGCTGCGGGTGCCGCCGCTTCGGGAGCGAACCGAGGACATTCCGCTCTTGTGCGACTATTTCATCGAGAAATTCCGCGACCGGTATCAGCGCAGCGTGCGGACGATCGCGCCGGCGGTGTATCACCTGCTGATCCGCAATCGCTGGGCCGGCAACGTCCGCGAACTCGAGAATGCCATCGAGCGCGCGGTGCTGGTGGCCAAGGGCACCGAGATCGCGGTCAACGACCTGCCGGAGTCGCTCCGTGAGGAAGCGCCGAGCGCGACCGATTTCGTCGTGCCGGCGCACCGGACGCTGGCGGAAATCGAGAAGATGGCGATCCTGCAGACGCTGCAGCGTACGAATTGGAACAAGCAGGAAGCCGCGCAGATCCTCGGGCTGTACCGGCCGACGTTGTACAGCAAGATGCGGAAGCACGACATCGAGGACGGCGGCAAGCTGGCGCGCGCCGACGCCGACCGGCGTGCGCACGAAAGACTCGACGCGTGAACCAGACCACGGGGGCGCATCGCAGGGTCGTCGATCTGACGCTCCTGACGGGCCAGTCCCTGTGGCTGGGATTCCTCGAGTTCTACAACAGCGACAACCTGACCTACGCGGCCTCCATCGCTTACTACGCGCTGCTGTCGCTCTTTCCGTTCTCCATGCTCGCGCTCGGCGCGCTTGGACGGGCGGCTGGCGATGCCGCCGATCGCACGGCGGTGCTCGACTTCGTCCTGACGTATTTTCCGAAACAGTTCGAGTTCATCACGACGCAGCTCGATGCGTTTCAGTCCGAGTCGGTCACCCTCGGCGTCGTCGGGACGGTGACGCTCGTCTGGGGCGCGCTCGGGGTCTTCGGCGCGGTGACGACCGCGGTCAACTACGCCTGGCGCGTCGAGCAGAACCGGAGCTACTGGCACCAGAAGCTCTTTTCGTTCGTGATGATGCTGGTCGCGGCCGCCCTGTTGCTCGTCGCGCTGCTCCTCGTCAGCGCCAGTTCGGTGGTCGGTGCGTCGTGGTTTGCCGATGTCCTGTACCGGTTCCCGGGACTCGCGATCCTTCGCGGTCTGGCGCTGCGGTGGCTGCCGACGCTGCTCTTCATTCTCGTCGTCGGCCTGATCTTCTACTTCGTGCCCAACACCAAGGTGCGCTTCCGAGACGTCTGGATCGGGGCCTTCATCACCGGGTTTCTGTGGAAGGGCGCGTTGCAACTGTTCTCGATGTACATGGCGGACATGACCCGGTTTACCCGCGTCAACGGCTCGATCGCGGCGGTTGTTGTCTTTCTGGGCTGGGTGTACCTGCAGGCGGTGATTCTGCTGTACGGCGTGGAATTTACCGCCACCTTCGCGCGGCTGCGGAAGGCGCAGAAAGAGAAGGCTCGCTCAGACGCCGCGGCTTCGGCGACCGCGGCTTCGCAGCTCGCCGTACACAATTAGCAATTGTCAATTAGCAATTACGAATGCGTACTCGTGTTCGAGAGATCGCGGTTGCTCGACGAACCGGAATCGTTCGAAGATTTGTACGCATTGATAATTGCCAATTGCGAATTGCCAATTGATCAGCGCGCCAGTGCTCTTAGTATCGCGTCACCGAAGAGAGGCACGTCGTCCGGTTTGCGCGACGTGATCAGATTGCCGTCTTCCATCACCGGCTTGTCGACGTAAAGGCCGCCGGCGTTCTTCACGTCCACGGCGATCGAGGGCCAGCAGGTGAGCGTGCGCCCTTTGAGGGCGTTGGCCGAGATCAGCACTTGCGGTCCGTGGCAGATCGCCGCGACCGGTTTCCCCGCTTCCATCGCGTCGCGCACGAGATCGACCATCGCGTGGCGCATCCGCATCTTGTCCGGGGCATAGCCGCCGGGAATGACGACCGCGTCGAAATCCTTGATCTTGGCGGCGCCCGCCGCGATGTCCGACTTCACGATCGTGCCGTTGCGTTTGCCGCGATACTCCGTGTCGGCGACCGGACCGACGAGCGTCACGGTCACGCCCGCCGCGCGCAGCGCCTCGAGCGGACCGGTCAACTCGCGATCCTCGAAGTCGTCTTCGACGAGCATGGCGACGCGTTTCCCGGCAACCGAAGCTCCGTGGCTCATAGCTCGCGATTCTACTGCATGGAAATCATAGGTGTCATAATCGGATCGTGAATCGACTCGGTCGCGAGCACAGTCCGTACCTGCTCCAGCACGCCAACAATCCGGTCGACTGGTATGCGTGGGGCGACGAAGCCTTCGCGGCGGCGCGCGCGCAGGATAAGCCGATCTTTCTCTCGATTGGCTATTCGACCTGTCACTGGTGTCACGTGATGGAACACGAGTCGTTCGAGGACGCCGACATCGCCCGCGTCCTCAACGAGCACTACATCGCCGTCAAGGTCGATCGCGAGGAGCGGCCCGACGTCGATCGCGTCTACATGACGTTCATCCAGGGCACGACCGGATCCGGCGGATGGCCGATGAGCGTGTGGCTGACGCCGGATCTCAAGCCGTTCTTCGGCGGCACGTACTTTCCACCGACCGCCCGCTGGGGGCGTCCCGGCTTTGTTGATGTCCTGCGCGACATCGCCCAGGTCTGGCGGCGCGAACGGACGAAGATCGAACAGTCGGCCGACACCGTCACCGAGCAACTGCGCGGCTCGGTGCACGCCTCCGTGTCGTCGGCGCTGCCGCCGGCGAGCGCGCTCGATCGCATCGTCGCCCAGTTCAAAGGCGTGTTCGACACGCGACAGGGTGGCTTCGGCGAGGCGCCGAAGTTTCCGCGTCCGAGCGAGCTGTTGTTCCTGCTGCGCGAGCACGTCCGGACCGGAGACGACGTCGCGGGGCAGATGGTGCTGGCGACGCTCCGGGCCATGGCGCTCGGCGGCATGCGGGACCATGTCGGCGGCGGCTTTCATCGCTACTCGGTCGACGCCGCGTGGCGCGTGCCGCATTTCGAGAAGATGCTCTACGACCAGGCGCAGCTGGTCCTGGCCTATCTGGAAGCCGCGCAAGTGTCCGGCGATGCGTTCTACATGCACGTGGCCGAGGACACGCTGCGCTATGTAACGCGCGAGATGACTGATCCCGGCGGCGGATTCTATTCGGCGGAGGACGCCGACAGCGTCCCGCCGGAAGACGAGGGCGAGGAGCAGCCGCACAAGATGGAAGGCGCGTTCTATTTGTGGCGCGCCGACGAAATCGACGAGTTGTGCGGGGCCCGCGCTCCGCTCGTAAAGGCCCGCTACGGCATCCAGTCTGGCGGCAATGCGCCGATCGATCCGCAGCAGGAATTCGTCGGGAAGAACCTGCTCTACGTGGCCAAGTCGTTCGAGGACCTGGCGCGCGAATCGGGGCAGACCGAGGCCGAGGTCGGCGAGATCCTCGCGCGCGCACGGGTGGCGATGTTTCAGGCGCGGCTCGCGCGCCCGCATCCCCATTTGGACGACAAGATCTTGACCGCCTGGAACGGCCTGATGATCGGCGCGTTCGCTCGCGCCGCCCGCGTGCTGCAGCGGCTGGGACCGGAAGGTCACGAGGCCGGCGCCCCGTATCTCGATGCGGCGCGCAAAGCGGCGGACTTCATCCACGAGCGGATGTGGCATGCGGATTCGGGCACGTTGCGCCGCCGTTTCCGGGACGGCAACGCCGCCATCGACGCCTACGCCGAGGATTACTCGTACCTCATTGCCGGCGTGCTTGACCTGTTCCAGGCAGACCCCGACGTGAAGTGGCTCTCGTGGGCAATCGCCCTCCAGAACCGTCAAGATGAACTGTTCTGGGACGAAGAGAACGGCGGCTGGTTCAGCACCACCGGCCGTGACGAAAGCGTCCTGGTTCGGATGAAAGAGGACTACGACGGCGCGGAGCCCACCGCCAGCTCGATGTCGGTGATGAATCTGATCGTCCTGTCGCACCTGGTGGCCAACCCGGCGTGGTCGAATCGGATCGAGCGAACGCTGCGTCTGTTCGGCGAACGGATCGAGCAGATTGGCCGTGCGGTGCCGATGATGGCGGCGGCGATGTCGACGTATCTCGCCGGTCTGCAGCAGGTCATCATCGTCGGCGGCGACGAGCGGATCGCGCTCGAGCGCGCCGTTGGCATCGCCTACCGTCCGTTCACGATCGTGCTTTCGATCAGCCCCGACCAGCAGTCGCAACTGGCGGCGGTGATGCCGTGGCTGGCCTCGCTGCCCGCGGGCACCGATCCCGCCCGGGCGTACATCTGTGAAGACTTCACCTGTCAGATTCCGATTTCCGATGCGCGTGAGCTGGAAACACGGCTCGCCCGCGGCAAGGAGCGTCCGTGATTCCCGTCGACATCTGGTTGAGAGGGCAGGATTTTGCAACCACGCGATCGATTGAAAGCGTCCATCGCGAACCGTCGACGTGGACCGACGACGACGTGCGGACGATCCTGCAGGAGATGCTGCAGACCATGCACCGGATGAAGCATCCGGCCGATAGCGACGCGGTCGTCGCGCTGCGCGGTTTGAGCTGGATCGTGAATCCGTTCGAAGACGGCGGCGTGGTGATCGCGATCGAAATCGGGATGGGCGCCGCCGTTGCCGGACCGATTCAGATCGACCAGAAGCGGCTGGAGACGATGATCACGCGCGTGCTCGCGACCCCGTCGCCGTCCCCGTCGTCGACGGTTCATTAGAAATGCCGCCACGAAAGCACGAAGCCACGATGGATCCAAGTCAAGGGTCCTGACTGCCACGTACGTGGAATCCGGCTTTAGCCGGATTCAATTCTTCTGTAGAACGACCGGCACGAACGTCATCGGGACCGTTTCCGTGCTATCGGAGAGCGTGCCAAGGTACGACGTGCCGAAGGTGCCGCTGATGGTCGTGCCGTTCGTCGCGCCCGAGAAGGAGAAGTCGCGATGAATGGTGCCGCCAACGTTCGCCGGGTCGTTGATGGCCCAGGTGATGTGGATGTCGTTCGCCGGGCTCTCGAAGTCATCGTCGTAGTTCAGCGACGCGCTGTTCTGGCCGCAGTTGACGCCACCCAGGAACCGCTCGGACTGGGCCCAGCTGACCTTCAGCGTGCCTTTCAACGTCGCGCCCGCTTCTTCCAGCTCCATCGTGAGCGTTCCGCTGATCGATTCGGTGAGCGTGCAGGCGAGCCCCGTCGTCCTGAACACGCGCGTATTCGTCGGCGCCATGCTGAACGGGCCGGAGTACGTGGCGACGATCTCGCTGCCGCCCAGTACCTGGGTTGCGGCGACCGTACCGCCGGCGACCGCGCCACCAACGACGCCGATCGTCGTTGCTGACAGCCCGCCGCTGCTACCCGCGCTCGCAGCCGATCCAGCCGCACCACCGGCCCCACCGCCCGCGCCGCCACCTGCGGCGGCGGTCGCCGCTTCCGCGGCGGTCATGACGTTGGTCTGTGCGATCGTGAGTGCGGCCGTCTGCCCTTGAAACGTCGCGGTCGCGGCAATGTGCAACGCGCCGCTGCCGGTCGGCGTCAGCCCCGTGGCGGTCGCGCGGCCTGCGACATTCGTGGTGACACTGAGGTTCTTTGCGCCACTGAACGAGGCCCGCCCGTTTCTGATGGCGAATCGTACGACGGCGCCGGCAACCGGCTGCCCGTTGCGATCGCGAACTTCGACCACTGGCGCGACGGCGGTTTTCTGCTGGACGATGTTGACGGCGTCTTCGCCTTCAACCACGACGATGGTGAGCCCGGACGCGTTGTGCGCCTGATTCTGGGCGGACGCATTCATCGCGATCAACGTGAGAGCCGCAGCCAAGAGCGGCGCTGCGAGTCGGCGCATGTGGGGCCATATGTTAGTGGCGTTTGGGCCGGCTGAAGCCGGCCCCTACCGGGTCCACGCCGGAGTGATTACTTCGGCGCGTCGTTGGACACTTTCCAGCGCAGCGTGCGCCCCGAGGTTCCCACGCCGGACAGATCGATCCCGTCAACATCCTTGATCCCCGGCAGGAGGACCAGCTCGATCGTCTTGCCAGGCTCGAACGCGCGTCCAGGATCGATCAGGACCGAGAAGGTCCGATCGCCGTAGTACGTCACCGCCACGTTCTTGAATTTGATGTCCGTGTCGTCCGCATAGCGCACGACGACGTGATCCTTGAACGTGGTCTCGTCCATCGGCTTGGTAAAACGCAGCAGGAACTGCTGATCGATGGACGCGTCTTCGACCTCTTCGACCGGCGCGACGAAGCCGATTTCCGGCGGCGTGCTCGATCGACGGCGCTGTACCGATCCGTCGGGGATGATCGGCTGCTCGGAGGGTGGCGGGGTCACTTCGACGGTCTTGGCGTGGAGATAGATAAAGCCGCGTCGCTCTTCGATGGTCCCGGTCACGGCGAGCCACGAGGCCATGTCGACCGAGTAGGTGTGCGTCAGCTGGAAACCATCTCCGGCCGGATCGTGTCCCATCACCCAGATGGCATACGTCTGATCCTTGATGACCCAGTCACCGGCGGCGCGCCGGCTGTCGATCGGCAGATCGCCGTAGAAATTGAGGCCGCGGTAACGGCCGACGACCCGCACCAGCTGATCCCGCGCCGGCACGTTGCCGGTCACGACTTGCTGCAGCGTCATCTCGCGTCCAGGGCCGGTCGGCGCGAGTCGCTCCGCCGGTTCGATGGTCGACACTGTCAAAGAAAATCCGGACGCCGGTGGACTGCCTTTCGCCATCCGCGCCGTCACCGACAGCGTGAACGTCCCGGAAACGATGACTTCCTTGTTCTGCCAATTGGCAATGTTCGAGCGCAGCAGTGTCTGCGTCGCCGACGATGGCAGCAGTTCGAGCGAGGCATGGTCGCCAATCAGGAGGTAGGGCGCCTTGCCGGGCGTCCGGGTTCCGAAACTCCCGCGCGTGCGGATGAAGGCGCCGTCGTACTGCGCGGCGTTCGTCGTGATTTCCTCGAGCGGCAAATCCAGCTGAAGGCCGAACATCGAATCGTTCTGCGGCCGTCCGAGGGCCTCGAGCATGCGCCGCTGCGCCTTTCGCATGTTGACCTTCACCGCCGCCGGCAGATCGTTCAGCGCCGCCGGTTCCGCGCCGGGATCGAGCAGATCGGCGTCCGGCTGCGGCATGACAATCATCGAGGGCCGCTCGGAGCGGAACTGCAGCAGCAAGCCGCCTTGCGGCGCCGCCGCCGGCGTTCGCAATTCGGCGTAGGGCACTTCAAACGGCTCCGAACAATTGCCGGTCGGCATCCAGCTCACCATGCGCTGCAGCTTGCGCAGGGTCAACACGCCCGGGCATGGCCGGCCGTTGGTCATCTGCGACATGCTGAGCGCCGTTTCCTGCGTGTCGCCGGCCACGAACTCGCGGTCGACCGAGGGCAGAAAATCCACTTCGAGCACGCTGCCGCCACCTTCGGCCGCGACCGGCGCGGCGGCGACCGGCGTCGGCGGCGGCGGAAGATTGGAGAGCGTCACCGGCTCATTGGCCACGGGGCGTGGTGCCGCCGCCTCGGCGGCGAGCCGGGCATCCGGCGATTCAGCGTCCTGCCAGAGCCGAACGATCTGCGGCGGAAAGTCTCCGCTCGACGGCGCCACCGAGAGGTCGCGCCGCGCGTTCACCATCGCGCGAATGGCGCTGTTCGTGTCGTTGAGGCCGGCGTAGGCTATCGCCTGATAGAGATACGCCAGCGCGAGCTCGCGCTGCAGGCGGGGCACATTGGCCAGGTTGCGCGTCACCGCGTCGAGCGTTTCGACCGCCGGCTTGAAATCGCCCTCGGCGACGAATTGGATCGCGCGCGTCAGATCCGGATCCGCGACCCGGCTGTCGCGCATCGCGGGTGCGCGGCCGCGGACTTTCGGCACCGATTGATCGGCCAGCAGGATCGTGAGGGCGGTCGTTTCACCGTTGACGAGATCGACCGTGCGGCGGACGTCGACGTAGGTCTCGTGCACGATCCGCAGCCGATGCGGGCCGGCGGCCAGTCGGACCTGAAAGTCGCGCTGGTTCGCCGCAACCAGACGTCCATCGACGTACAACGCCGCCGCCGGCTCGACGTGCAAATCGAGAACCGGCAGCGTCATCAGCTGTGCCGCCGGCGCCAGCGGCGGCAGCGCGAGAGCGACGGCGAGCGCGAGACAGAGCTGTTTGACCATAGCTATTGGACCGCGAAGTAGCCGGGCCGATGGCGGAGCGTCAGGTTGGTGCGGCCCTTCACTCTCACTTCAATCCGGTGGTAACGCATCGTGGGATCGTTTTGCTTCGGCACGTAGCCAAGCGTGTATTGGTGGCGCAGTTCGTCGGCCAGATCGCGATACGCGCGTTGCAGATCGTTCAGCTCCGGGAAGAGCAGTTGCCCGCCGGTCATGTCCGCCAGATTTTTCAAGAAGACCGTCGACGAGGCGTTGACCGCCGGTTCCATGCCCTGGCGGTTCAGGCTCAGCGTCGAGATGATCGCGTCGACGCGGCGGGCGCGGGCCAGCACTTCTTCGGCACGCAGTCCCGAGGCGGTGTCGTCCCCATCGGACAACACCACGATGGCCCGGTGCCGGAGCGCCGCTTCGTCTTCCGCGCGTCGCGCCTCGAGATTGGCGAGCGCGGTCCAGAGCGCATCGTGCAGCGCCGTGCTGCCGGAGGCTTGCACGCGCAGGACGGCGGCCTCGAGTCTGGCCTTGTCGCCGCTGAAATCCACCAGCGTCCTCACCGCATCGTCGAAGGTGACGATCTTCAGAACGTCGTTCGGTCCGAGCTGACGGATGAATTGAACGGCGGCCTTGCGCGCTTCGGGCAGCCGCGCGGTCATCGAGGCTGAGAGATCGAGCAGCATGACGGCGGCAATCCCGGAGTCCTCGATCGCGAAGGACGTGAGTTCCTGGGGCAGGCCATCCTGCAGCACCTCGAAATCGGCGCCCTGCAGGCCGGTGACGAAACGGCGGCGGCGATCCGTGACCGTGACCGGCACGCGCACGACCCGCGTCTCGATCACGAGCTGGCCGCTCTGCGCCTCGAGCAGCGGCGTCCACAACAAGAGCAGCAGCCACACGGCGCGGCGAAAGGCTCGAAGAGTCATTTGATGGTCGACAGCCTGAAAGTGAGAATCATGACGACGGCGACGGGACGGCCGCGACGGCGCGCCGGACGGAAGACGAACTGAGACGCAGCCTCCTGAATGAGCTGCGCGTAGGGGGTCGAATCGAGCACCCTCGTCCGCGACACGCGCCCGGTCGTGAGGATGAGCACCTCGACGCGAACCGTGCCGGTCGCCCCGGCCGGCACCTGCGGGTTGACCGACGTGACCAGCGCCGGGTTCTGATCGAAATCGGTGACCGGCTCTTCGCTGATCGTCTGGTCGATGCCGTCGCCGGTGCCGCGAGCCGCGGTGGACGGCCGTTGCGGCGCCGGGCGAGCTGTGGCGACGAGCAGGTCGAGCGCCAGCGTGTTCGTGACCGGCGGCGCCGGCGGCAAGTCCACCGGCGGCGGCGCCGGTTGTTCAATCGCCGCCAGCGGCTGCAACTGATCGAGCACCGGCACCTGCGGCGCGTCCGGTGGCGGCACCTCGTTGGTCTGCTTGGCCGGCGGCGCCGGTTTCGGCGGCTTCGGTTTGGGTGGTGACGGCGGCGGCGCATCCGGCACTTCCTTGGCGAGAAAGACCGGGCGCGCGGCGCCCAGCGCCGGAAGAGCGCCCTGCGGCGCGACGAGCGTCAGCCCGATGCCGACCGCCATCAGCGCATGCAGTGTCAATGAGAGGCCGAAGCCGGCGCCCGATCGCGTGCCGGCGGTCACGAAGACATCGCGGCCGAATGCGTCACGTTCCGGCGCCGGTGGCGGCGGAGGCGTGACGCGGGCGAGGCCCGCCCGGGCGACGGGGTGGGTCGGATCGAGGACAAGGGCTTCTTCGTAGGCGCGTGCCGCGTCGGCGTCGCGGCCGGCGGTGCGCGCTGATTCCGCACGCGCGAGCACGGCCGCGAGCTGCTGCTGGCGTCTGGCGATCAGCGACTCGCGCGGCGTGCGCACGCGCGGCGCCGCGGCGCTGACGGCGACCGGTGCGGCCGTCGGTGCGGCCATCTCCCCCGCGAGGTGAAGATCGCGCCGCATCTCGAGGACGCCGGCGTAACGTCGATCCGCCTCTTTGTGAAGAGCCCTGGCGACTACCTGGGCCCAGCGCGGTTTCAGCAACGCGACCCGGCGATCGAGCGGCTCCGGATCCTGCATGAGCACCGCTCGTGTCACCGCCGCGGGCGATGGACCGTCAAACGCGGGACATCCTGACAGCCATTCGTAGAGCAGCGCGCCGGCGACGAAGACATCGCTTCGCGCCGTGATCGGCCGTTCCATGATGTGTTCAGGCGACAGATAGCGCGTGGCACCACTGTGTGATGCCGCACCCTTTTCCCGTGGACGCTGCAGTCCGCCGACGCAGAGCGTCCCGGCGGCGTCGATGACGAGCGCGGCCGGCGTCAGATTTCCGTGCGCGAGTCCCGCGCCGTGCAGGATCGCGAGCGCCTCGCACAGCGCGTCGAAGAGCGCCAGTGCATGGGCGGCGTCCATCGGCCGCCCGGTCGCGGCCGCGAGACCCTGCCCTTCGACGTAGCGAGCCACCGTGAAGAATCGGCCGCCGTCGGTTCCCAATTCGAGCGGCGTGAGCAGCGACGCCGCGCGAAGCGTGATCAACGCCGGGATGCGCTCGAGGATGAATGGATCGTCGGCGGCTGCGTCGACATGGACGAGCGACAGGAGCGGTCCGCTCGCCGCTTCGGCCACGAGATAGCCATCGTCCTCGCGATCGGAGAGGCGACGGACCACGGTGAATCGCCCGACCGATGGACGAGAAGCGGACGAAGACCGCGCGGGTGTCAAGACGATCGACTTCTGTGAGAAGGGCGGCAGCCCGTAGAGCGCGCGATTATAAGCTGGGCTTGCATACCGAGCGTGTCAGTCGAAGTCCTACACGGTGAAAAGCCGTGCAAGCTTCGACTCGAAACAGCTCATGGATATAATGGCCGGCCGCCGTGGACCCGACCAGTTCTCACAACCCAGACGCGATCGCGCGCCGCCGAGCCGACGAAATTCGCAACCGCCTCGCCGCCGCCGCCCAGTTTCTTCAACACGGCGCAATCGATTCGGCGATCGAGGCGTGCGAAGCCGCGCTGATCATCGAACCCGACAACGCCGACGCCCTCCGCCTGCTCGATCAGGTTCACCACTTCGACTTGCAGCGCAGCGTTCAGGACTGGATCGCGGACGCTGCGGTGCGCCTGTCGCGAGACGATCTCGCCGGCGCGCGTGCGCTCATTGCCCGCGTGCGCGCGGCGCAGCCGGATCTGCCGGAGGCGCTGCGACTCGAAAGCCTCGTGCTCGAGCGGGAGCGCAGCCGCGCCGTGCAACGCTACGTCAGCGAAGCGTTCGGATCGCTCGATCGCGGCGCTCCCGATGCCGCGCTCAAAGCCGCTGATGCGGCGATCGCGCTCGATGCCCTGAATCGTGACGCGCACGAAGCGCGGCGTCTCGCATTCGAGGCGCTGAACGCCGCCGAATTGCGCGGCGATCGCGATCGGCACGCGCTCGTCGAAATCGACCAGGCGCGCGCCGAGGCCGCGAGTGGCGATCTCGACGCTGCTCTGAAACGTTTGCGCCGGTTCCCCGGGCTCCATCCACTGGTGGAGAAAACCGCGCGCGAGCTGACGCTGCAGCTGATCGAACAGCAGGAGCAGGCCGTCGCGGCCGCGGCACGGAGCGCGCCGACGCGGGTGGACCTGCGGCCGGCGGATACGCTTCGAGCGCCGGCGGCGCAGCCGGCTCCAGCGAAAGGCGCGGCACCAGCTCCGCGCCGCCACAGCCGCGCGTTGATCGCGTACGCCGTCGTCGTGACGTTGATCGCGATTGGCGGTGGACTCTGGTTCGTCACCGGTGGATCCCTGCGGCCGGTCGCGCCGAACGGTGCTCGCGTGGACATGAACGTCACCGCGCCGGCGGCTGCCTCACCGTCCGTAGAAGCGGCGAGTGCGGCCGCCACGCCGGAAGCCAGCGTCACGGCGGCACCGGCCGTTGCGCCGCCACCGGTGCCGCTCAAGCCGGTGGTCAGGCGACGAGTCGTCACGCCTGATCCCGAAGCCGCTGCGGCCGCCGTCGCGAACGAGCCTGCGCCGGAACCGGCGCCGCCGGTCGATCCAGGGCCCACCGATGAACAGAAGATTCAGGCGGTCCTCGCGCGGTATACGCAGGCATACGCGTCGCTCAACGCTGATGCCGTCGCCCGGGTCGTGCCGCTCGATGCCGCCCAACTGAGGACCCTGTCCGGCCGTTTCAAGCAGCTGTCGGCCTTCAACGTGCGATTCGACCGCCAGCAGCCGATTCTCTTCACCTCGGATACGGCGAACGCGAGCGTGGTCTGTGACGTGACCATCACACAGGTCGCCCAGGACGGCGATCAGTCGCGGCCGGTGTCGGCCCGGCGCGTGTTCGAGTTCGAAAGGGTGGATCAGGACTGGCGGATTGTCCGCGTCCGCTAGCCCGCATCACGAACGACCGTCGTCGCCGGAAGTGCTAGCGCGCCCGGCTGAAGGGCATCACCCCGATGCCGATCCCGGCCACCAGCACCTGATTGTCAGGCCACGTGTCGAATGCCCCGCCGCTTTCCTGGGTAAGGCGGATCGGCGCGACGATTTGTACGCGCCGCACGAGCGTCCACGTCAGATCCGCGCCAGCGGTGACGGCGAACGGCGATCGGGTCGGCTGGGAGACGCCGCGCGGAAACGCATAGCCGCCATCCTCCATCGTGAACGACGGTCCCGCGAGGATGCCCACCTGCCAGCGTCGTTCGGTGGACGAACCCCAACGAAACAACGCCGAAATTTCCCTGGTCTTGACCAGCGCGGTCGTGTTGAAGCTTGTCGGAGCCAGGATGGCGGCGGTGTGCTCTTGGTCATCTCTGAATTCGAACGTCATCCCGAACGATCCACGACTGATCCGCAATCCGAGGAGATTGGCGCGGACGTCGCGAGCCGACGAACATTCCTTGCCTTTTCCACGGAGCCCGTTGACGCACGTCTCACGCAGACCGCGAAGACTGTCGATCGCGCCGACGGCGTACACATCGGCCCGAGTGACGCGCAGGCTGTCGTACAACCGGGCGACGTGGTCCGCGCGCTCGCGTGCCTGATCGTCGGGCAGATCGGGCCGCGACGAGACGCGGGCGGCGGTCGCCTTCGACCCAAATCCTGAAGCTTTGTCCCGCGACACGAGCGAGAGGAGGCGGTTGAAGTACGCCGACAGACCGTCGATGTCTTCCTTCGTGACGCTTTCACCAGTTCCCGTGATCAGATAGCCGAACGGCAACTGTTTCATTGTCGCCAGCCAGCGGAGCACGTCGGAACCCGTGAGGGTGCCGAAGTGGAATGGTGTCGACCCCACGGCGGGTGCGTCCATCGCGAATGCGGTACCTTCTCGGGCGAACCACAGCACCGTGGCGTCTGCGGCGTCCGTCAGCGGGGCGTGCACGAAGCTCACATTCGAGCCGCCGATCGAAACGGTTTCCTCTGGCGTCAGCGGAGTCAACCGTTTTACAAGGTCCTCCTGTGCCGCGAACATGCGCGGCGCCAGGCGGGCGAGCGCCACATATGTCGAATCGGCGCGCAACCGGGCCGAATCGGCAAAGACACCCGCGGCATCGAGACGCTCGGGCTCGAAGTGACTGAGCAGGACGTCCGTCACCGCGAGTTGCGGGAACATCCGCGCCGGCTCGCTCTTCAGCCAGAGCGCAAACGGTCGATTCGGCAGATCGCTGACGACGATGCCGTCGGCCGTGACCAGGAAGACCGCGGTGTGCGAGGGATCGCTTGCGCTGTAGAGACCGCCTTGCAAGAGATCGACACGGCGTCCGCTTTCCGGTGTCAGACGTACCTGGGCGTCGGCGTGCGACGCGAGGCCCATCCACAATGAGCCGAGCAGGATCGCCAACGTGCCGCAACGCCGGCTCATATCGTCACGCACCTATCGCGGCGGGAGACGGCGTGCCGCGACCGTGAAACCCAAGCCAATTTGTAGACTCTGGTTGGATGGCCAGGCGACGACGTCTCCGCCGGTCATCTGGGTGAATCGCAACGGCACGAAGATCTGCAGCCGCGGTCCGATCTGGCCGGAAATGTCGAGGCCAGCGGTCCAGCCGACATGTGTGACGAACCAGGGATCCCTGCCCGACGGATTGTTGACGTCTGCGGCCAGTGTGGGACCAGTGAGAGCGGCGAGTCCGAATCGCATCAGCGAGGCTGGCGACCAGCGCGCGAGACCCGATAGCTGATACGGGACGGTAAAGGTCTCGACCAGTCGATTCGACACCCTCGACTGCGACCGCTGCGCGCGGCCGACACGCAGTTCGACGGCGAGCTCGATCGGTGTTCGTGACGCACGCCAGCCGCCGATGCCGCCGAACGCGATGTCGTTCGGGCTGCAGCTTGAGAGGTTGGGGCATCCGCCGTTTGCCCCCCTCGCGACGCCGGACACCGTCGCAGCTCCATAGAGCGCCGGTCCCACGATCGGCCGCGGCTGTGTAATCGCGGACCGTCTTCGCGGCAGTGCCGCGCCATCGCCGAGCGCGATGATGGCGTCTTTCGGCACGCTGACACCAGTGCCCGTGACGAGATATGCGAACGGCAACGACTGCATCGCCTCGAACCAGCGTCTCACGTCGATCGCCGGCAGGTCGCCGACGCTGAAGGGGTCGCGGTCGACATCGGGCGCGTCCATCGCGAAGGCCACACCTTCACGCGCGAACCAGACCACGGTCGCATCGCGCGCACCCTGCAGCGGAGTCGTCGTGAAACTGATCGTCGAGCCACCAACGGCGAGTGGTTCGTTGACGCGATACGCCTGGACTCGCGCCGCCAATCGGGCCTGCAGCGTGAACGACGGCAGGCTGCGCGTTACGGCAGCGGCGTACGACGGATGCGCAATCAGCGTCGCCGACTCGGCAAAGACGCTGGCCGCATCGAGCCGGTCGAACTCGTAGTGGCTGAGCAAGACGTGCGTGACGGAGAGTGACGGAAACATCCGCGCGAGTTCGTCCTTGAGCCACAACGCGAACGCCCGGTTTGGCACACCGGCGACGACGATACCGTCGGCTGTGACGAGCACGACGCTGGCATGCGTGGAATCGACCGCGCTATAGAGCCCGCCCTGCAGCTGATCGAGGCGTCGTCCAGCGTCCGTCGTCAACCGCACTTGTGCGCCGGCGTCGGCGGCCAATCCCAAAAGCGTCAGCAGAAGGAAGACGACCGAACGTGATCGCCCGCGCTCGTTCATTGGAGGAAGATGCGCCGGTACGCCGTTGTCGAAATGCCGATGCCAACCTGGAGGCGTTGATCGCCGAGCCACGTCGCGACGTCGGTGCCGCCGTTGGTCGTGAACCGCAACGGCATCTCGATCCGCCACGTCGCGCCAAGCTGCATCGCGAGGTCGGCGCCGATCGTGAAGCCGGTCCGTGACTCCGAGTTGTGAAAGAGGATCGGTCCGCCGGCGCCGGCGGGCGTCGCGCGGGCGACCGTGACGGTCTGCGTATCTCCGTGAATCGTCGAAGGCCCGGCGACCAATGCGTAGGTGAAGGATCGCAGCGGCGGCGGGCTGACGCGAAACAGCCACGAAAATTGAAAGGTCCGAAATGTCATGGCGTCGTCGTAAAAAAGGCTGGTCCGCGCGGCGTGGTGTTCCATGCCGTAGCGGGCTTCGATCGCGCCACCGATCCAGCCGTACGCCGCTCGCACGCCGCCGATGCCGGCCCCGACCCACCCGCCGTTGTCACAGGTCGTGAATCGATTGCAATAGTTCGGCAAGCTGTCCAGCCGATCGCCGACGGCCGCCCCGTAGGCGTCGACGCGCAGCACGCGCATCGCGTTGTAGAAACGAGCGAAATCGGCGTCGCGGTCACGCTGGCCGGGACCGCTCGTCCGGTTGACGTGCGGCTCGAGCGGGATCGATCCAAGCGGTCTGTTGGCGCGGGCCTCACTGGCGTGCTGGTACAACTCCTCGAAGTACTGCAGGCAATCGGCAATACGCTGCTTGTTCAACGTCTCGCCGCGTCCTGTGAGCAAGTAGCCGAACGGCACGCTGTTCACGGCTCTCAGCCACGTCAGCGTGTCCTTCGCGGTGTAACCCGTCAGGCGGAAACCGGTCTGTCCGATCAGCGGCGCGTCGGCCGCGAAGGCAATGCCCTCGCGCGGCAGCCAGAGAATGGTGGCGTCGGGCGTCGCCGCGGTCTCGATGTGCGCGGCTTCGACCGTCGTCCCACCGACCGTGACGAATCCTTCCGAGTAATACACCTGCGTGCGTCTGATGACGAGGCCGGGTCGATCGCGCGTGTCGCGGCGCATCTGAGCGGTGTAGTTCCACTGGCTGAAGAGTTCCGCGGTCGCGTGGAACTCACTGGCCGCGTTGAATCGCTCGAAGGTGTAGTGACTGGCGACGATCTGTGTGGCCGGTTGTCTCGGAAACCGCTCGGCGAGTTCCTGCTTCAATGCCAGTGCGAACGCCCGATTCGGTACGTCCGCGAGAATGATCCCGGCCGGGGTGACGGCGAAGATGGTGGTCTCAGAGCCGTCTGAGACGCGGTAGGCACCGTCGACGAGTTGCACGATCTGGAGGCGCGTCTGGGCCTGTGTTTGCGCCGTGGCCGGCGCCGCGACGGTGAATACCGCGAGCGCGAGGAGGACCCACCACGCGTCAGACCGACGAGACAGGCGCGGACGCACCACCGGCTATCGATGGTCGAGAAACGGCGCCGCAGGACGGAACAGCAGCAACGCCTGTTGATAGAGCGGTGGAAGACGCGGACGTGTGTAGAACCCGGGTACGCCGAATTCACCAGACGAGGTCAGCCCGTTGTAGGACACGCGGATGATGGCGTTCCCGGGCCGGACTGCCGTCACCCGGCCCGCGGACGCCGTGGCGATGTCAGGATTTTGCGAGGTCCACACGGCCTGTGCGGTGACGTTGGTATCGGTGACGAGAAAGCCAACCTGCGCGTGATACGTCGCAAAGACGAACGTGGAGGACCCATCGACGGTTGCTGACGATCCGAACGACGCCGATCCTGAGAGCACGAGGGCGGGCGCCGGTCGGCTGCCCCCGTTGTTCGTCGCCGTCGCACTGGCGGTACGCCCGTGCACGCTCGCGGAGATTCCCGCGGTGCCTGCGGTGGTGCCGGCCGCGAAGGTGCCGACGCCAAACCTCGTATCGCGCGCGAACACCGCGGGAGCGTCGGAGCCCCAGCTCGCGATATTCGTGACGTCGTGCTCGACCAGATCGGCATCGAGTTCCACCGCGCGGAACGACACCGACGTTCCCGGCGTCAGGCCTTGCGGAGTGAACAGCGGATCGGAGTGGCGCAATTCGAGACTGATGATCGGTGCGGCCGATGGCAGTGTGGGCACCGTCGCGCTGCACGCCGAGCCAAGGAGCGCCGCGAGGGTGACAGAAGCGGGAACTCTATCGAGACGAACCGAACGCGCGAGGCGCCGACCGAGCGACATCGAAGGCGAACAATGTATACGGACTCATCCGCAGTGTCCACGACCGCGGGTGAATCGTCGCGTTGTAGGATTTTGACTACGTACGCAGTGCGTCAGGTCACCCGGGGTCAGCGGAGAAACCCGTGGTCGTACGGCGTCATCGCGATGCCGAGCCCGACCTGCACCGTGCGAGTGCCCAGCCACGTCACGAGATCGTCGCCAGGAGCGAAGGTGAAACGGGCTGGAACGAACAGTTGCCACCGCGCGCCGACCTGTTTCATGAGATCGGCCCCGACGGTCCAGCCGAGGCGTCCGCCCTGGCTGTGATACGTCACGGAGGTTCGCGCGCTGGCGCTGTTTCTCGCGTACAGCACCGCCTGGGTGTCGCCGTGGACGGACGACGGACCGCCCACGAGAGCGACGCGCATGGATTTCAACGGCGGAGGCGTGAAGCGAACCAACCAGGAGAACTGTACGGTTCGAAACGCCATGAGGTCGCCGTATTGAGGCGCGATTCGCTCGGCCTGTTGCGACGCCCCGAAGCGCGACTCGACGACGCCTCCGATCGAACCGTACGAGAGACGAAGTCCCACCAGTGCGGATTCTGCCCAGCCGCCGCTCTCGCAGGTGGTGAATCCTCGACAGTGCTCGGTCGGTACCAACGCGTCCGCGACGCCGGCGGCGAACGTCTCCGCGCGCAGGACCTTGACCGCGCCGGCAAACCCGGCGACAGCCCGCGCGGCCACGGCCTGATCAAGATCGGTTTCGACCTGGTTTCGCATCTCGGAGAGCCGCTGTTTCGACACGGTCTCACCCAACCCGGTGAACAGGTAACCGAACGGCAGCGCGTCGACGCTGCGAAACCAGAGCAACGTGTCCCTCGCGCCGAACGGCTCGAATGTCTGTGGGCCCCGTTCGATCCATGGCGCATCCATGACGAACAGGATGCCTTCACGCGCGAACCACAGGACGGTCGTCGCCGGAGCGCTCTTCATCGGAATGTTCACGAGGTTGACCGTGGCTCCGCCCAGAAAGAGCGATCCCTGGCCGGAGTAGAACGCCGCCGGAGCGAGGCTCGCCGGAAGAACCCGGTGCGCCTTCCGCATTTCGGTCGCGTGGCTCCAATGCGTCACGACTTCAGCCGTGTCCTTGAATTCTTCGGCGGCCGCGACGCGCTCCGGCACGTAGTGACCCATCACGATGTGCCGGACCGGTTGTCCAGGAAATCGACTGGCCAGCTCCTGCTTCAACCACCGGGCAAATCCCGGCGTGAGCGCATCCGCGAGGATGATGCCGCGCGGCGTCACAAGAAACATCGTGGTTCGCCGGCCATCGGTGGCGGTGAACAGGTTTTCGGCAACCTGGACGATCGCATTCGCCGACAAAGGCGGAGTGATCTGTGCCGTCGCATCGTTCGGTGCAAGCGAGAGCGCAGCGGCAAGCAGCCACCATGCGAGACGAACGAGAGACGGGCGTGTCTGCCGCGTCATCGCCTTAGAAAGACCGCCGGATCGGCGGGACCCGTGAGAACAGTGCGATGAGCGGCGCCTGCGTGGGTGGCGTCGTGGGCAGGTAACCGTAAGCCGGCGGCACTGAGACGTCGGCTGTTGCCGTGAGCCCGCCGTAGGTAGCGATCAGCGTCGTGTTCCCGGCTGTCACACCGATGATCGTCCGGCCGGAGACTCTGATGATGCGTTCGTCGGCCGACGACCAGGTCGTCTGGTCCGCCACGAGAGACTCGCCGCTGGCCGTCCGGATCCAGCAGTACGCCGTCGAGTGGTAGCTGAGGCTCGCGCTGACGCTCAAGGTCAACGACGGAATGATCGGCGTCCCGCCGTTTGCCACGAGTGGGATGGTCGCGGAGTGCCCTCCGTAGGTGGCGGTGATCCGTGCAGTTCCGAAGGTACGGCCCGCCTCGAATCTCTTCGATGTCGACGATGTGCTCATCGTGAAGAGATTCGGGTTGTCGGAGGTCCACGTGGCCTGCGTCGTCACGTCTCGATAGAGGCCTTGTCCGTTGACCTCCCAAGCGGAGAGGTAGGTCGAGAAGAAGGGCGACAGCCCCTGCGGCAAGTACAGCGCCTCCGAATGTTGGATTTCCAGACGGACGACTTCAGTCGACGGAGCGGTGGGAATACTTGCGTCACAACTCCAGACCAGCAGAGCGGGCGCGGAAAAACGCGAGAGGCACGCGACGAGCCGACCGAGCGACATCGAGGGCACACAATTTATACGGACTCATCCGTAGTGTCCACGCCCTCAGGACAGCGACGCAGGTGTTGTCGGAATTTGGCCTACGCGACAGGGGCTGACGCAGGCCCACGAGGCCCCGAGTCCCCAGCCCCTAAACCCTAACCAAATACCCCCAGCGTTTTGAAGTCACCCTTCAACACGGCCGCCGAATCCTTGTATCCCAACCACTCGTCGATCATCGTCGCGTAGACGCGGCGGAAATCCGTCGTCATCTTCATGTTGCCGTCGTCGAGATCGGTGAGGCTCGGGTGCGCGCCGTAGAAGCCGCTCTTGACCTTCTTGCCGACGACGAACATGGGCGTCGCCGTGCCGTGATCGGTGCCGAGGCTGCCGTTCTCTTCCACGCGACGACCGAACTCGGTGAAGACCATCATCGCGACATCGTCGCCGCGGCCGAGGCGCGTCATGTCGTCCATGAAGCCGCGGATCGCGTCGGCGGTGTACATCAGCAGCCGGCTGTGGAGATCCGCCTGCTGCACGTGGGTGTCGAAGGAATTGCCGGCGTACGTGACGTAGTAAATGCGCGTCGGCATGCCGGCGGCGATCAACGACGCGACGCGCTGCAGATTGGCGCCCAACCCACCGCCGACGCCGTAATCGACCGGCGTGCGATACGAGCCCGACGCCTGTCGCACGAAGTCCGAGCTTTCGGTCGCGTTCTGCGCCGTCGCGGCGAGAAATTCGAGCGTCGCGTTGCTCGTCGTGCGTGGCTGGCTGAGCGTCACGAGCGCCTTCTTCTCGTCGTCCAGGCCTTCGCGGCGGAAGCGGTTCGGATCGTCGAAGACGAGCGGGGAGTGGTGCGCGCTTCTGACCGCCAACGACTGCGCGTTGCCGACGTTGACGATCATGTTGCGCGTCTGCTGATCGTAGGAGTGGTCGGCCAGCCGTCCGAGCCAGCCAAGCGTTTCCCCACCGTTGGGCACGCCGGTGTGCCAGAAACCCATTGACGAGAAATGCGACAGGCTCGGATGGTCGTAGCCGCATCCGTGGACGACGCCGAGCATGCCGTCCTTGTAGAGACGCTCGAATCCCACCATCGACGGATGGAAGCCGACACCGTCGGCGACTTTGAGGACGTCCTTTTCGCGAATGCCAAGTTTCGGTCGCGCCTTGTAGTACGCCGGGTCGCCAAATGGCACCACGGTGTTCAGCCCGTCGTTGCCGCCGGACAATTCGACGACCACCAGGATCCGTTCGGGATGCTTTTCGACGCTCGTGCCCTGCAGCGCTTCGGCGGCGAGCGCCGCCGATGTGCGGGTGAGCAGGATCGGCAACACCCCGCCGATGCCGAGGCCGTAGAAGCCGCGGGCAAGAAAGTCGCGTCGTGAACAGCCGCATTGGATTTTCATGGTGATCATCCCAACTGATAGGCCGGCGTGCTCAAAATCAAATAGAGCGTTTCGCGAAGGGCATCCTCGAGCTTCTCGCTCTCACGAATCTCGGAGCCACCAAGTTTCCCGCGCAGGAACACGACCAGGACATCGCGATCGGCCGCGTCGAGCCTGACTGAAAGAAAACGCGCCGCCAGGTGATCCACGGCCTTGCCGACCGTGTTGGCGTTCGCCGCTCGCATCATCGCGGTGAGATCCAGGCGCGCCGGCTTGCGCGGAATCGTCTTGGTGCGCTCCCACGCGATCAACGCGCCTTTGTACCCGGCGTAGCGGGTGTTGTAGTCCTCGTCGCGGTCCACCATCATGTTGGATTCGGCCATCATGTTGGCGGGCGCGTCGTTTTCCTTGGTCGCTTCGGTGATGTCCATGCCGCGCGCAAGCCGCTCGCCGAGCGCGCGGTCGGTCGCACCGAGCGCGCGATCCGGCGGCCGGAAGTTCTTCACATCCGGAAAGAGCACCTCGCGAAACAGGTTGCCGCGCTGGAGCAGCGTCGACGGTGTGATCCAGGTACGGCCGCCGGCCCAGCCCGCGACGTTCGGCGGATCGAAGAGCGACTGGCCGAGGCTGCCCGTCATCCGCCCGAAGTCCGGGATCGTCGGAATGTCGGTCAGCCCCATCTTGCGATAGGTCGACACGACCAGGTGCACAGGCGCCTTGATCGCCGTCGCCTCTGATGCTGGACTGTAAAAGTCGCGCGACAGGAAGATCTGCTTGAGCAGCGGCTTCAGCTGATAGCGACTGTCTCTGAACGTCTTGCCCAGGCCGGCCCGTACCGCGGGCGTCACCTCGTCGCGCACGAAGTAGCGGTAGATTTTGCCGCTCACGTACTCCGCCGTCACCGGCTGTTCGAGGATGATGTCGACGATGTCGTTGCCGTTGAAGGGACCGGTCTTACCGAGAAACGTCTTCACGCCATCGTCATGCTGTGCGGCGTCGAATCGGAACTCGAGCGCGTCGTTGGTCCAGCCGGTAAAGGAGCGCGCGGCTTCGCGGACATCCTTCTCGGTGTAGTTGCCCACGCCCATGGTGAAGAGTTCGAGCAGCTCGCGGCCGAAGTTTTCGTTCGGATGCTTCTTGATGTTCTCGCCGTTATCGAGATAGACGAGCATGCCGGGGTCCTGGAGGATCCCCATCAGCAGATCCTTCAGGTTGCCGGCGGCGTTCGCGCGGAACATCAGGTTCTGCTTCAGCATCATCCGGTAGTCGCGGGTCTTGTTCTCTCCAGTCGCGAAGTGTCCGTGCCAGAAGAGGGTGAGCTTCTCTTCGAGCGGCCGCTTCGAGGTCAGCATGCGGTTGGCCCACCAGAGGCCGAGGCGCTGCGTTTCGATCTGATTCGCGGCGAGGCTGTAGAAGAACTTGTCAACGACCGGCTGAAGGCGGCGCTGCGATCCTACCGGCCGGAGTCTTTCGCCGAGCCCTTCGCCTTTCTCGCGTGCGATCCGGACCGCTTCGGCGCGGCTCGGTGGAAACGGATCCATGCCCGGATCCCAGATCCCGGACTCATCGAACGCGGGAAGAGTGTTGGGGAGCGCGTCGTAGTCGACGAGGCTATCGACGGCTCGAGCCGGTGTCATCGCCGCGAGCCGCGCGACGTCCTCCGGCGTGCCGCCGAACCCGGCGCGTTCGAGGAGGTGCGCGGCATGCGCCGCGTTCCAATCCGCCGGGGAAATCGGCGTGAGATCGTTTGTCCAGGAAGGGATGGACGCCGCGGGCGCCGCCGTCGACGCGCCGCGCGTCGAGCCCAAAAGCAGAGACAGGACCGTCAGGGCAGCCAGCGAAAGAGACCGCATGCGCATCGGACGCTCCTTACCGAAAGTCACCGCATTATCCACCCACCAGCATCCAAAGGCTACGACCGTTTCAACCGCCGGGCCGCCAACATTACGCGTTCATGACACCTTTTCAATCGCATCGATGGCCGCGGCGAGGCGCGCATCGTGGTCACCGGAGACGGTAACCATTGGAACCGCCGACTGTGCGACCGCGGTTTCGAAGAGCGCGTGCATTTCGCGCCGCAGGTGGCCGCGATCGCGGATGCCGTCCGCCAGCCACGGGATGTCGGGCTCGCACAAAAGATAGAGATCGGGTCGCCGCGCTGCTGCGGCTTCTTCAATCCACGGCGGGCAACGGCCAAAATAGTGCCGGCAATAGACCACCGTGCTCAGGAGATCGGTGTCGTGGATGAGCAGCGGCCCGCCGCCGGCGAGCGCCGCGTCTTCGAGCGCCATCTGTCCGCGCGCGATGGCGCCGTGATCGCTGAAATCGATCGCCCGTCCGAGCCGCTCGGCAAAGTCGCGCACGAACTCGGGGACGAACGTGATGCCGTAGTGCGCCGCCAGCGCCGTTGCCAGCGTCGTCTTTCCGGTGCACTCCGACCCGGTCAGGACGATGCGGACTGGTGCGCGGCGAGCGATTTCTTCCACGTGAAGTGGCCCATACAGGCAAGCACGAGATACACGCCGTAGTTGATGGCGGTGAGATACAAGCCCTTATACAAAAACATGCCGATATAGACCATGTCGACCAGGATCCAGAGCGTCCAGTTTTCGAGCAGCTTCCGCGTCATCATCCACTGGGCGATCAGGCTTGTGGTGGTCGTCCCCGCGTCGACGTAGGGGAGCGCCGCGCCGGGTAGCCGCGAGGTGATGCGGCCGAGCGTGGCCCAGACGACGAGCGCGATCGCCGCCAGAATCGCCCAGACCTTGCGCGGTGTGCGCGTCACCCGCAGCGTGGTGCGGCCCTGGCCCCCATAGAGCCACTCATACCAGCCGTATACCGACAGGCAGAAGTAGACGACCTGCAGCCCCATGTCCGAATACAGGCCGGAGCGGTAGAAGAGGACAAAGAACAGACTGACGTTGACGATCGCGGTCGGCCAGCTCCAGATGTGCTCCCGGACACTGAGGAACACGCTGATGATGCCGACCACGACCGCGACGAGCTCGAGGCAACTTTCCAGCACATTGGGATCCTAAGCTTAGAATTCCACGTGGACAAGTTGTCGC